>MDSW01121725.1_pt1 | contig 10245 bp, 10 predicted proteins | sample 811171 | NCBI WGS metagenome assembly MDSW01 (sample SAMN05326641, study PRJNA326480) | marine metagenome | isolation source: seawater | place: Atlantic Ocean: North West | collected 2012 | reverse complement strand
GCAAATTTGATTTTTCATGGTATTTAGAACACTTATATATGAAAATAACTAAGTTTAAAGAGGACATAACTTCAGAGATAGCTAATTCCTTTAAAAATAGTATTGCAATAGATACTGAAGCTACAGGTCTACAGATACCAGAAAGAGATAAATTAAGTTTAATTCAAATTTGTGATGAAAAAGGAAACGTTTACATAATTCAGCCAAACAAAAAAAATTTTAAAGCACCTAATTTAGTTTCAGTATTAGAAAATGAGAAAATTCTTAAAATCGGTCACTTCTTGAGATTTGACAAAAATGCTCTTGAGTATTTTCTTAAATGTAAAGTAAAAAATATTTTTGATACTAAAATTGCTTCAAAAATTGTTAGAACTTACACTGACAGTCATGGTCTTAAAAACCTTGTTCAGGAGTTTTGTAATAAGACAATTGATAAGAGACAAGGAAGTAGCGATTGGAATAAAGAAATTGATGAATTAACAGATAAACAACTCGAATATGCAGCTAATGATGTGATTTATTTACACAAAATTAAAATTGAATTAGAAAAAATGTTAATAAGAGAAAAAAGAACAGATATTTTTAATGAGTGTTTATCTTTTTTAGACACTAGGGTAACTCTTGATCAAAGTGGATTTAAATTTGATATTTTTGAACATTAATGAAAAAGAAACAGTATATATCAATAGCAAAAAGATCGACCGATATTCAGATAAAAGAATTAAAAAAAATTAAAAAAATTTTTGATAATTCTTTTATAAAAGCCGTTGATTTAATTTTAAATTGTAAAGGAAAAGTTATCTGTGCAGGTATTGGAAAATCAGGTTTAATCGCAAGGAAAATATCAGCAACATTTTCTAGCATAGGAGTACCAAGTTTTTTTTGTGATCCTGCTCAAGCTTTACATGGAGATATGGGCCAAATAGAAAAAAAAGATATATTAATTATTTTTTCATATTCTGGAAATACATCCGAATTAAATAATATGCTTAAGTATGCCAACAGATTTAATATAAAGATTATTGGCGTTGCATCAAAGCCTGAAAGTATTTTATTAAAAGCAAGTGATATCAAATTGATAATTCCAAAGGTAAAAGAGTCAGATATTACAGGTATGGTTCCAACTTCAAGTACATCTATTACATTACTACTCGGGGATTGTTTAGCTACAACTGTAATGTATCAGAAAAAATTTTCTAAAGAAAAATTTAAGATATTCCACCCTGGAGGAAACATTGGAAATTCATTACTGCTAGCAAAAGATATTATGGTTACAGGTTCTAAAATGCCAGTGGCAAATTATAAGGACAATCTAAGTAAGGCTATTAAAGTTATGAATAAAAAAAAACTTGGTATTGTAGTTATAATGAAAAATAAATTTATTGTGGGAATATTAACAGATGGCGATTTAAGAAGGGAGTTAAATCACATTAGAGATAAAGAAAAATTAGAAAAACTTATGACTAAATATCCATTAGTTGTAAATGAGAATATGTCTGCTTCTAAAGCCTTAGGAATAATGAATGAAAGAAAAATTACTAGTCTTTTAGTAACATCTGATAAAAATTTAAATAAAACTAAAAAGAATTTAAGAGGTATAATACATATACATTCACTTTTAAAAAATGGAATAAAGTAATGAATAGAAAAAAAAAATTAAAGATAATACAAATTTCGCTATTTTTAGTTGCTTTAATAATTATTTTTTCAACTTATCTAAATAAGAATACAGTCAACGAAAATGATTTAATCAAAATAACCGAAAAGGATAAGAATATTTTAAATTCTGAAACAGAGGAAGAAACTAATCTTTTTTTTAATATAGAATACTCAGGAATTGATTTATCTGGAAACAGATATATCCTTAAATCAGAAAAAGCAAGAAGCAAAAAAGAAAGCCAAGAAATAACTAGTATGGAAGGCGTGGTAGCTTTCTTTTATTTTAAGGACGGTACGATATTGAATATAAAATCTAAATTTGGAATTTATAATAATAAAACCTTGGATATGAAGTTTTCTCAAGATATTGTCGCAAAATATAATGAAAGTATTTTGAATGCTAATAGTGCAGAATACCTAAATTCTAAAGGCACACTTAAAATTTCAGAAAATGTAAAAATAACCGATAAAAGAGGAAAATTAGACGCTGATGAACTTTTATTTGATTTAAAAAAACAAACTCTTAAAGTAGCTTCAAAACAAAATAATTATATTAATACAAAAATAAAATTAAATGAAAAAGGGTTTTAGAATACTAAAATTTAAAAAAGATAATCCAATTTTTGAAGTAAAAGATATAAGTAAATCTTATGATGGCAGACCTATACTTAAAAAATTATCTTTAAAAGTTTACCCTGGAGAATGCGTTGGAGTTTTAGGTCCTAATGGTTCAGGTAAAACAACGTTATTCTCAATGTGCATTGGAGAGCAATCTCCAGAAAGTGGAAAAATTTTTTTAAATAGAAAATCTATTGAGGAAATACCAATCCACTTAAGAGCAAAAGAAGGTCTTGGATACCTGCCACAGCAAAGAAGTGTATTTGATATGTCTGTTTATGATAATATTTTAGGAATAGCACAAATCACTGTTAAAGGAAGTATTAATCAAAAATCTATTACGGAAAAACTTTTAGACGAATTTAATTTACAACATTTAAGGACATTAAATGCTTCAGTTCTTTCAGGTGGAGAAATAAGACGATTAATGATGGCTAGAGTGATGATTAATAAACCTAAAATTGTTTTACTTGATGAGCCTTTAGCTGCTCTAGACCCTTTAGTAATTCAGGATATTCAAAAATATATTTTAAAAATACAATCCAGTGGAACAGCTGTCTTAGTTACAGATCATAATGTTAAAAACTTGTTTGATATAACCGATAGAAGTTACGTGTTAGGTGAGCAATCTATAATCGCTGAAGGTACTGCTCGAGAATTATTGAAATCTTCTAAAGCAATAAAATATTATTTTGGATCTCAATTTTCTTAAAAATAATGTTATCAAAAAGTTTTAATCTCGTAGTAAATAAAAATATAAAACCATATAAAAAAATTATTGAGGTTGACTCTGATAAATCTATCTCAATTAGAAGTTTTCTAATCGGATCAATAAGTCAAAATATTTCATTTGTTAAAAATGTTTTGGTATCAGAAGATGTCTTATCCACAATAAAATGTTTAAAAAAATTAGGAGTTTTTATTAAAAAAAAAAGTCGAAACAGCTTCTTTATACATGGAAAAGGATTAGGATCTTTAAAAACAATTAAGAATACTAAACTAAATTTTGGTAACTCTGGGACTTTAGCTAGATTATTAATTGGGATACTAACAACAACTCCTGACATAAATGTAAAAATACAAGGAGACAGCTCGTTGAATAAGAGAAGTATGAAAGATTTAATTAAACTTATGTCAGAATTTGGAGCAAGTTTTTTTCCTAAGAATAAATTTAATTTTCCTTTACAAATGCATTCTTCAGCTATTCCAATTGCAATCAAATATAAAGCAGGTGTATCGGCTCAACTCAAGAGTGCTGTTATCCTGGCTAGTCTAAATTCTTTTGGTGAAACAAAAATTTATGAGGATAAATTAAGCAGAGATCATACAGAAAATATGTTAATCAAAAATTCTAAAGTAATAAAGGTAAAAGGGACGAAAAAAAAAATAATCAAAGTTCAAGGTAAAAAATTTTTAGGTTCCTTAAATATTGATGTGCCAGGTGATCCTTCGTCGGCAGCCTTTTTTACTGCTCTTACTTTATTAAACAAAAAATCTTTTATTAAAATTAAAAATGTGGGACTAAATCCAACCAGAATAGGATTTTATAATTTATTAAGAAGACAGGGAGCTAAAATTAAGTTTTTAAACACTCATAAAGAAAATAATGAATTAAGAGGAGATATTATTGTTCAGAGTAGTGAGATTAAACCAATTCGAGCAAGTAAACAATATTATGTAAATTCAACAGATGAATACCCAATTTTGTTTGTAATTGCTGCTTTGACCAAAGGTACTTCAATATTTAAAGGCATTAAAGATTTGGCAAACAAAGAAAGTAATCGAATAAAAGAAATGCAAAAGGTATTAAAACAGATTGGTGTAAAGACATCTTCTTCAAGTAATGAACTCAAAATATTTGGAAAAGGAATGATAAATGGGAATAAAAAAAATATATCAGTCCCCGGTCTAGGCGATCATCGTATTTGTATGTCATCCTTCATTTTAGGAGTTTTGACTGGAGCTAAAACAAAAATTAAAAATTTTGAGACTGTTTATACTTCTTCGCCATCATTTTTAAAAATTATGAAATCATTAGGAGTAAAATTTGAAATTCAAAAATAAAACTTTTCAAATATCTTGCGATGGGGGTGCAGCTACAGGAAAATCTACTGGTGCCAAAATGATATCAAGAAAATATAAATTAAAGTTTTTGTCTTCTGGCTTATTATATAGATACGCAAGTTATTTGATAATTAAATTTAAACCGAAAAATGAAATTAAGTTTATTAAACAAAAGTTTAATAAACTAAATTACAAAAAACTAAATAAAATTAACCTTCACACACCTAAAATCTCTGAATTAAGCTCTAAAATTGCCAAAAAAAATACTGTAAGAGTGATACTAAAGAAGTATCAAAAAAATTTTTCTAAAAAATATAAAAATTGCTGTATAGAAGGAAGAGATATTTCTACAAAAATTCTCCCTGATTCCGATGTTAAGTTTTTTTTTAAATGTAGTTTGAATATTGCCGCAAAGAGAAGATACAAGGAACTTAAAAGAGTTAACAGAAAGATAAAATTTCAAGATGTAAAAAAAGCCTTAAGAATAAGGAATATTTCAGACATCAAACGAAAAAACAGCCCTTTACTTAAACACAATGACGCGGTATCTATCGACACCGGAAAATTAGATAAAAAAGCTATGTTGGCTAAAATGTCTAAATTTGTAGAGAAGGAAATAAATAAAAAATATGGCAATTGAACAAGAAATTAAAGACAACCCGCTTCACAAAGAATTTCAAAACTTATTAGATCAAGATTTTAAAGACAGGAAACTCAAAGAAAATGAAGTTATCAAAGCTACGGTAACTGAAATTACTAAAAATTTTGTAGTTGTAGATTGTAAAGCTAAAATGGAAGGAATGATACCAGTTGAAGAATTTAAAAATGATAGTGAATTTGAGAAACTTAAAGTAGGATCTAAAATTGATGTTTATCTTGAGAGGATCGAAAGTTTTAAAGGTGAAATAATTATTTCTAGGGATAAAGCTCGTAAAATGCGTGCATGGCGTAAAATGGAAAAAGTTTTTGAAACTCAAGAAGAAATGACTGGCTATATTTCTGGTAAAGTTAAAGGTGGGTACATAACTCACGTTGAAGGCTTACCTTGTTTTATGCCTTCTTCTCAAATAGATGTTAAACCGCTTAAAAGAATAGATCACTTAATGAATACTCCTATAAAAGTTATGGCTACAAGAATAGATAAAAACAGAGGTAATGTTTGTGTATCTAGAAGAGCTGTTTTAGAGAAAAGCAAAAATGCCGAGACAGCAGAGGCACTTAAAGAAATTAAAGAAGGTGACATTGTGGAGGCGCGTGTACACGCATGTGTTGACTGGGGTATATTCCTTACATACAAGTCACTAACACTCTTACTTCATGTGAGTGACCTTAGCCACGGCCGAGTTAAAAAACCTTCTGATCTTGTTTCTATAGGCGACACTATGAAAGTGAAGATAACAAAAATAGATCCCAAAACAAATCGTGTATCTGCGAGTGTAAAAGCATTAACAGAAGATCCATACGAAAATATAGAAAAAAAATACAAAGTTGGTGAAACATATGAGGGTGTAGTAACAAAAATAATGGATTACGGTTGTTTTGTTAAAATTGAAGATGGCATAGAAGGATTAATTCATAATTCTGAACTAGATTGGACTAACAAGAACATTAAGCCTAGTAAAGTTCTCTCTGTTTCTCAAAAAATTAAATTCAAAATCGTAAATATTGATAAAGAGTCAAAAAGAATTTCACTTTCATATAAATCAACATTAGAAAATCCTTGGAAAAAAATTAGCGACCAAGTAGGAAAAGAGATAAAGATCAAAATTAATAATATTACAGATAGGGCAATTTTCGGTGAAACTATAGATACAAAATTATCAGGAATGCTCCATTATAAAGAGATTTCCTATCAAGAAAATATTGAAGATCTAAAGAAATTTAAAAAGAACGATATAATAGACGTTAAAATCTTAGAAATAAAAGATGACAAAATAAGATTTTCAAAAAGAGCGATGGAGAAAGATCCTCTTGACTGGTTTAAAGATAATAAGAAAAAAATTGGAGATATAATCACTACTAGAATTCATGAGGTGCTTACTACTGGCGTAAAAGTATCAATTGATAAAGACAAAAAACTTATCGTAACTATCAGGAAAATGGACTTAGCTAAAGACTCAGCAGACGCAAGGCCGGAGGTATTTTCTCCTGGCAATGCACTAGACGCCAAGATAACTGAATTAGATTTAAAAACGAGACGAGTTAAATTAAGTGTTAAAGCTGCTCAAATAGACGAGGAGAAGTCATTGATAGCTAAATTTGGAGAAGGTGCTACAAAATCTGGGGCTACTCTTAAAGGGATATTTGAAAAAGCTATCGGAAAAAAAAATAAAAAAGAAAAATAATTGTCAAGAGCTGACTTAATTAAACAACTCAAAAAAAATAATCCTAATTTAAATCATTCTGAATTAAAAACTATAATTGATGTTTTTTCTGAAAGCATTTTCAACGCCCTTAAAGAGGGAAATACTATTGAGATTAGGGGTTTTGGCCGATGGTATTGCAAAAAATTAAAAGAAAATTTTAACCTTAGAAATCCTGCTACTAATGAGTTAATTTATAAACCCAAACGTGTTAAGGTGAGATTTAGACCGTCAAAAAAATTAAATAATATAATAAATGAATGAAACCTAAAATATTTATAGCTTGCGATACAAATAAAGAAAGTGAAGTAAAAAAAATTATTTCTCAAACCAAAACTAATAAATTAGATATAGGTTATAAATTTGGTTTAGAATTTTTTTACTCAAAAAATGGCCGTAAATTTATTTCAAAGATAAAAAAGAATAAATTATTTTTAGATCTGAAACTGAATGATATACCAAATACGAGTGCTAACGCCTTAAAATCTTTAAGAGACTTAAAGAATATAGATTATATTACAGTTCATGCAAATTCTGGAGAAGAAACTATTAGAACAGTAGTTAAAACTGCTAAAAAGATTAATTCAAGAATTAAAATATTGCTTGTTACTGTTCTTACCAGTATTTCCAACACATCTATTAAAAAAATTGGCCATACAAAACCCATAAAAGAATTGGTAAAAAAACAATCTTTACTGGCTAAGGAGTGTGGTTGTCATGGAATTGTATGTGCTGGATCCGATTTAAAATTTGTAAAAAAAATATTTAAAGGTGAAATTTTTACACCTGGAATACGTCTCAAAGGTGATAGTTCTGGAGATCAAAAAAGAGTAATGAGTCCTAAAAAGGCTTTTCAGAATGGAAGCAGTGCTTTAGTCTTGGGAAGATCTATTGTTAAGGGAAATATAAGAAATAATCTAATTAAATTAATTAAAGAATTAAGTTAATGAAAGTTAAAATTTGTGGTTTAAACATAACCAGGGATGTCCAACTATGTATTGATCTTAAAGTAAATTTTCTTGGCTTTATTTTCTATAAAAAATCACCAAGGAATATAGATCTAAAAGATATTGCTGATCTTTCCAAATTTAAGAAAGGAAATTCATCATTTGTTGCTGTCACTGTAAATCCCACTGACAATTTCATTAAAAAAAACTTGATAGATAATTTTGACTACATTCAACTCCATGGATCTGAAACAAGAGAAAGAGTAGAGGAAATTCAAAATATGGGTATCAAAATTATTAAAACAATTAAAATCGAGAAAGAAGAAGATATTAATAAATACAAAGAATTTAACAATGCTGATATAATTTTATTTGATACACCGAGTATGGAAAAATCTTTAGAGTTCCCAAAGAGTCTAATTACTAAACTACCTTTAGGTGAAAAATATGCGTTAGCTGGGTCTATTTCTGAAAATAATGTTGAAAATATAAACAAATTAGGGGTTAATTTTTTTGATTTATCATCTAGTTTAGAAAGTGAATTAGGGTACAAAGATCACCTTAAAATTAAAAAATTTATAAATAAAATTAATGGGCTTAAAAATTAAAAAAAACGTACCACTCATTGACCAACATGATAAAAACTTTATGTACGGAGGAAAGTTTGGTGGTAATTTTATACCAGAAACTTTAAAAAAACCTATTGATGATCTAACAAAATTATTTGCTAGACTAAGAAAAGATAAAAAATTCTTAAAAGAGAGAGATCATTTTTTTACCACATACGTGGGAGCACCAACACCTTTTATTAAATTAGAAAATTTATCTGATCATTTAGGAGGGGCACAAATTTATGCAAAAGTTGTATCTGAAGCAAATGGTGGAGCTCACAAAATCTATAACGCCACTGTTCATTGTCTTATCGCGAAAAAAGCGGGTAAAAAATATATTGTTGGTGATACAGGTGCAGGATATGCAGGGAAGATGCTTTCAATGGCTGCAAAAAAATTTGGTCTCAAATGTAAAATTTTTATGGGAGCAAAAGATATTAAAAGGCAAAGACCTAACGTTGAGGCAATGAAAAAAAATAGGGCAGAAATAGTTCCTGTTACAACCGGAAGTCAAACACTTGTGGACGCTGTAAGTGAATGTATGAGATATTGGGTTTCAAATTGCGATACGACACATATGTGTGTTGGTTCAACGGTTGGGCCAAATATATTTATTAAGATTTGTGCTTGGAGTACAGCTCAAATTTCTAGAGAACTAATTAATCAAGTAAGAGAAGAATTCGGAAAGATACCTGATAAATTAAAATTAATTAATTGTGTTGGAGGAGGTAGCTCAGCAGCTGGATTCTGGAATGAATTTATGGATACTCAAGCCCAATTCATTGGAGTGGAAGCAGGAGGTCCAAAAAAAAGTAATCTGCATGCTGCCCCATTAACTAATGGATCTAAAATTGGTATTCTTCATGGAGCTGCACAATATGTGATTCAAGATAAAGAAGGTCAAATAGGTTCTACAGAGTCAATATCTGCAGGACTTGATTACCCAGGAATTTCTCCTCTACATTGTTTTCTTAAAGACGTAAAAAGAGCTAAATATACTTCTGCGAGTGATGAGGAAGCACTTGAAGCATATCAATTAGTCTCAAAACTTGAAAATATTTCACCTTCGCTTGAACCTTCTCATGCATTTGCGGAAGCAATTAAATTAGCTCCAAAATTAGATTCATCTGAGATTATTATTGTAAATTCTTGCGGTGACAGTCTTAAAGATAAAGATATAATTAAACAAAGATTAGGATCTTACGTAAGATGAAGTCGAAAATTGCTTTAGCCTTTAAAAACTGTAGAAAAGAAAAAAGACCAGCTTTGATTACCTATACTGTTGCTGGAGATAATACTAAAAACAACTCTTTCAAAATTTTAAACAAAATTTCCAAACATGCTGATATTTTAGAGCTTGGTTTTGCACACAACACTCCGATAGCAGACGGCGGACAAATACAAGGCAGCTCGCATCGAGCTCTTAAAAATGGAATTAAATTAAAAGATGTTTTTCAAATTGTAAAAAAATTTAAAAAAATTAATCCTCATAAGCCAATTATTCTAATGGGCTACTTCAACCTAATTTACCAAAATGGTGAAAACAATTTTTTAAGAAGCTGTAAATCTTCAGGTGTAGATGGTTTAATTATAGTTGATCTACCTTATCCTGAAAATAAAAGCTTTGCCGATAAGTGTAAAAGAAAGTCAATAAATTTTATACAACTTTTATCTCCAACTACATCTAGAGACAGAATGAAAAAGATCATCAAAGACTCTCATGATATGATCTATTACATATCAATGTTGTCAACTACTGGGGGAAAGCTTAAAGTTTCGCCTAAGAAAATTCTAGAGAATTATAGCATGATCAAAAGAATCAATCCTAAAAAAAACCTTGTAATTGGATTTGGAATTACAGATAAAACGATTTCCTCACTGAAATCAGCGAATGGACTAGTAGTAGGTAGTATGTTGTGTAAAACAATAACGAATTCACTCAAAATGGGACAAAATCCTGTCACAAAGTTAGATAAAGTTGTG
>MDSW01145156.1_pt1 | contig 10246 bp, 11 predicted proteins | sample 811171 | NCBI WGS metagenome assembly MDSW01 (sample SAMN05326641, study PRJNA326480) | marine metagenome | isolation source: seawater | place: Atlantic Ocean: North West | collected 2012 | reverse complement strand
GTGCAATTTTTTGCTCTTTCAGTCATAATAGGTCCTCAGGAACAAATGGCCCACGCCCTCCCCTTCTTTATGGTTGCGTGCAGAATCACCTCCGATTCTTGGCCAAAAAACAAAACGTGAGTCTGCCAAACGTCCGATATGGCTTGGTTTTTAGCGACCAAGAACATTCAAACGACCGTTTCGCCCCGTGCTGACAACAAGTTCCCCCTTACGTTCACGGCACCATCCTGATTCAAGTAGAATAATGTCTCCAACCTGAACCCTTTGAATTTGGTCGCCCCAGAGTATGAGTCCAACCAGTCCTGTTTCATCACGGCCACAGGCTGCAGCAACTGGCCCGACATAATGTTCGGAATAGACCATTCTTCTGGGATAGATTCGAAGTAAAACCATCTCAAGTCTTCGTACTGGGCGATCGACTTGAAGGTCGATGATCTTTTGTCGCTGTTCTGAGGTTTTTACATGCGGTTTCCGTGCTGGCTGGTTTTGTTCCATGAGATGGAATTCACCTCAATGCACATCAAACTATTCGGTTTTCTTTTTCCGAACCGAAAAGGACGAAGTAATGATATCAGGTGCTTCTGCGATTTCATCACCACTCAACTTCAGGTTCAAAGCAGTCTCATATTCATCGAGTACGCAAACTTTTTGGAACTTCCAAGGCATGAAGTTTCTACAAATCAAATACACTTCTGATGAAGAATTTCTGGAAGCGTGAGGTGAAAATCGACGAACATCAGAAAAATATGGTTTGATGACCTGAATCAATTCTTCGACTCCAACGCCTTGAAACAATTTGGACACAAATGAACCACCTTTGCATAACAAGGGTAGAGAAAAATCGAAGACCTGAGAGACCAAAGTCATTGCAACTGCTTGGTCCATGTCCCATTTCCCGGTAATATTTGGTGAAATATCAGAGATAATGGAATTCAGTGGTCGTTCTTTCAGTTCATCGAGAACTCGCTGTTGGGTATGTGGGTCGGTGATGTCTCCGACAAGAAGTATTGAACCATCAACGGGTTGACAGGCTTCTAAATCGACACCGACGACCCAACCGGATTCACCAACCAATTCTGTAGCGACTTGGGCCCAACCACCAGGGTGGCAGCCGACATCAAGGATGATATCGCCTTCACGAAGAAGATTGAAACGCTCTTGAATCTGCTTTAATTTGAAAGCAGAACGGGCTCTGTATCCACTGGCCTTGGCTTGGCGACGCCAAGAATCACGCTTGTGATTTTCAATCCAGTGGTCTGCCATACTCAATCCTCCCTGTTCCCCTTCGCCACGCTTCTCTTCAAGAAACCTCGCTTTCATTCAAGGCGAGAACAAAGAGATGAAGGGGGTTGGTATCCTCGCCATGGCATGGTGAGAGGTGGGATAAGGTGAAAACCTCCACATTTGTTCTCTTGGGCACATTATGCCTGCTTCTCTTGAACACCGGAGGCGCTTTGGTTCAAGCGCAGGTTGTCGACCCTTCCAATACACTTTCCAGTCCGGTATCAACTGAACCTATGGGGCGAACACTGCTCGTTGAAGAAGTTACGACAACATGGTGCCCGACGTGTGCAGAAATCGATCCTTATCTGGAGGAAGTAGCGGATTCTCATGGCTCTCGAATTGCAATGGTTGCCTATCATCCATCTGATGGAGAAGATGCTTTTCAGCCACCTGCTGCACAGCATCGAATACAACGCCTTGGAATACAACATGGTGATGCAATACCCTCTCCGACATTTTTTGTCGAGGGAAAGAATCCAAGGTCTGGCATCGAGGCATGGGGTGATGTCCAACGAGATATCCTCGACCTAGAAATCACTCGTCAGCACACATCGACGCTCCAATTCGAAGTACTACGAAATGCAGAAGGCATTACAGCTCGAATTCTTTCAATGGAGTCTGCAGGACTGGACCTTCAACATTCACAATTGACCTTTTTAGTGCTGGAACATCAGAAATCGGTCCCCAATGATGTGATTAATCCAGGGGGTTCAACACGGGACCGGGTCCTCATTGCTACTGCAGAATGCCAATTCAACACCTCGACTGTCGAAACACACATTGGTCTTCTGAATGCAAATGTCAGTGAAGGATGTGATACTGATTTTGAAATTACCTTTGCAGACATAGAGGAATTCAGTATTCTTCTGATTCACGAAAACACAGAGTATGCAATTGAAAACCTAGATGCATCGCTCGGTACGTATGGTGCAGTTGAATTCGCATACCGTTCACGTGATGTCCCTCAATCATGGTCATTCACCACGATTGTATTGCTTGTCTCGGCAGGCGCAGGCCTTGTAGCAATTTTACCGCGTAAGGGATGAAATAGATATCATTACGTAGTATAGTGCAGTGATTAGGAAATTTTCTGCCGTATTCCGGTAGAATCACGACGCAACTCGGCGTAGGATTGATAACCTACCCCGTCAATGTATATACAATGGCAGAAACATGGGAAGATGTGACCTGGGATGAAAGCAAACCCCTCAAAGAGTGGGTTGTAGAATATACTGTATCGGTAAATGGAGAGATGAACCATCATCTCAACATCTTGTATGGTGAAGACTTGGTGGATGTTCAGAGAAGCTTGCTTCACGAACTTCGAAAGACCTATGTCGAAAATGAACGCATTGATGTTACCGTTCATAGAATGGAAGAAATCAAAGACACTTCAGATTCAGTTTACTTTGAAGGATGCTTTACGCCCTAATTTGCTTTGGCTCGGTAATGAACTTCGATCACTTCGCCATTTTGTAAGAGATAGTCATCAAATGATGTAACACGGTTTTCTTCTGACGCATTTTCATTGGATGCGTGAACGTGCATAACCATTTCATGCGTGGCATTGACACGATAATCAAAAATGCCAGTTTCATTGAAATGATGACCCCATATGTCGAAAAAGACACCAAGAGAGACATTACCGGGTTCATTCAATTCCACATGTAATTTCCCAGTATCGTCATGGGTATGAACGGTATGCATGTTGTTCTCGTTGCCATTGCAGATGTCGGTTTGAATGCCAATTGCAGATGCAACAGTGTAGGGATTTCCATCGATGAAAATTTGCAAGGTAACATGGTCGTGGCGTGCTAATCCACTATGGTCGAGGCATTCCAATGCCAACGGGTCTGGAGAATCTGCTGTGGATGATTGGCTCTCGGTTGAATTTCCTGAAGTGTCTGGAGATGTATCCCCTTCTATTGAATCGGTTTCATTGGCATCTCGTTCAAAAAGTCCGGAATCTTGGGCATAGAGTATGAGCAAGGCCGCTAAGGCCAATGCAGTTACGGTGCTCCAAAAAGCCGTTTCACGGTTCATTTGTCCACCTGCGCCCAAATGTCATCCCAGTCTTTGGTCTCATTCATTTTCATCAAACGGAAGAAGCCGATGAAGGCTACGACGTTTGCAAGGTGGGCCGTGGAACAATATTGGCAAATTTTACCCATTTTTATTTCGTAATAGACGAGCAAAGCAATGACAAAGAATCCTCCAAATGTGAGGAGTGTGCCCAATCTTAGGTTCATCGAAACCCAACTTGCGTTCGGTTCTTTGAACGATGAATATGCCAAAAACAGGAGTATGGCGAAAACTGCTGCGCCAAATCCGCCCCATGAGACCTCGAGAAACGGTACTGTATTGTAATCTATATTTCCAAGAACATCATCGCAGGAGAGAACAGAATTTGATGCACAAAAATTACCACCTTCACTTAATTTTGAGGTGATCCAAAGTGTTTGGAACGATACAGCCATACCTGCCACGCAGGTCAGAATAAGTCCCGAAAACACACGTCCTCGAGCATTCTTCAACGATGGAAAGATGGATTCAAATGGGCCGGATAAAGAACGACCAAACGGAAGAATCAACAGTAATCCTGCAAGTGTTGGCAAGAGGTATAACATTAATTGAACATTCGAATCCATTCAAGCACCCTCCGATGGAGCCGATGGAACCAAAGCAAAAATTGCATCGACCACTTCTTCGCCCTGGTGTTCTGCAGAACTCCAAGCGATAATGCCATCAGGTTGGATAAGATAATAACTTGGAGTTCCACCAACCTTCCACTTTTTCATATTGTCTTGGTCGATGTCATCGATATAGGGGAAGTTATGTGCAGCGCCAGGTCGAGAACCACAGTCTGATGAACCACAGTCATCTCCTGAATCAGCAATTTTATTACGGAACGAAATAATCTCACTTCGGCTTGTATCGTGTCCTTGAATATCGAGTTGAGTCGCACTTGCAATAAAGTTCACAAGTGCTCCATTCCATTCTGAATTACTGTTTCCAAAATAATCTGCATATTGGCCCATCTCTTCAGCCGATTGAATACAATAAGGACAATCGGTGTCCATGAATTCAACGACGACCCATTGTCCACTCATGTCGCCTTCTTCCCAGCTCGAATCCCAATACGATTCCAAGTCAAAATCAGTCCATTGACTGCCGTTGTAGAATTTACCTTCAAGTGCAGGTGCTCGTTCTCCTTCTTTGGTGCCGGTTGCGATTGGACTGGTCGTTGCTGCAATAATCATAATACCAACAAAGAACAGTGCCATGACTCGAATCGCGACTGTCATTCGTACATCTGCTTCTTCATCATAGGTCTGTTTCATTCTTTCATCTCCTTGTTGATTCCAATTTCTTGAATGAGCGCTTGAGCAGTATGGCGGATAGCATCCTCGCTGTTCAACCGGACATCATAGCCTGTTGACATCATCTTATCAATCCCAAGCATGGCCCGAGGAATATCTCCAGCCCATCCACGGTCGCCACCAGTATACTCGATTGAAGCATTGTGGCAACCAGTTTCCTCAACGACAATTTCAGCAATTCTTCGGACAGATGCGGTGTCGTGAGAACCAAGATTGAAAAGATTGAGAGGAGCATCGCTATGCTTCATGACATGCAAAATGCCATTGACACAGTCTTCGACTTCCATGTAGGATTTTTCTTGCAGGCCGTTACCAAGTACTTCCAAACGAGTAGGGTCGGCCTTGAGTTTGTGAATGAAATCAAAAATGACACCATGTGTTCCACGTGTTCCAATGATGTTAGCAAAACGGAAAATCCATGCTTGCAAGCCGAATGTACCGACCCAACTGCTGATGAGACCCTCACCTGCTTGTTTACTGGCTCCATACAACGAAATAGGCATACAAGGGCCATGTGTTTCAGGTGTTGGAAGTGGTGCATCTTCGCCATAGACGACCGAAGAAGATGCAAAAGCAATTTTCTTCACTTCACAACGGCGCATGGCTTCTACAATGTTGTACGTTGCAAGTGTACCTTGTTTGAGGTCGGTATCTGTGATTCGTGTGCCAAGACGGATATCTGGATTTGCGGCGAGGTGAAAAACGCAATCGATGCCTTCCATTGCGGAAAGAACTGTTTCAAAATCGGTGATATCACCTTGAACATGAGTTACCTTTCCAGAATCGAGATGGGTTTGAATAAATTGCAGTTTACCACTCGAAAGATTGTCCAATGCTACAACTGTGTCTCCACGAGCGACCAATCGGTCGATTAAATGAGAACCAATAAATCCAGCACCACCGGTCACCAATGCTCGCATGGTTGAATCAAGAAACACCCATGTATGAGTCTTTGGTTTTTGTGTTAAGACTGAAGAAACGTAATCATGTGTTCAACTCTCAAGGCTTTGATAACCATTAACGAAATCCTTGATGTTTGTCGCCGAGGAGAAATTCTGGCGATGGAGTTGAAAAACATGCCAAAAAATAATGAAAAAACGATGCCTATAACGCAAGACGAAACGACAAACCTACTGGTCGGTTATGTCCGGAAAAGTAACGCTGGAGGAGCCCTAAAAATCTCCATTAATACAGCCGCTTTTTCGGATTGTTCCACATATGTCACCAGTGATGGACAATCCTATGTCCCATTGGTTATGTCTCTGAATGCTCTGGAAAAAGTTCTCATTGGAGAGCGAGCAGTTACAACCGTTTCACAACTTCAGGATTGAAGTGAGATACATCCGGTTATGCGTGCATTCGAATGCACGGTGCCGCTTGCTCAGGGGTTTCGACCCCTGAGTAAGCCTTCACTAAAAATTCGCTAAATAATATATTGACGCTACTATATTACTAAATATGACTGGAAACCGCGAAGAAGTGGTGGAATCATGCTTAAGCAAGTCGATTCGGTGAAACCCTTCATCGTTGCTGGCATGCCTATGTACAATGAAGAGGAAACCATTGGAACGGTTGTTATGACCGCCTTACGTCATGTCGATGCAGTCATCTGTATCGATGATGGTTCATCTGATTCAAGTGCTCGAATTGCAGAAGCATGCGGGGCCACAGTGATTCGACATCGAGTCAATCGAGGATACGGTGGAGCTCTCAAGACCTTGTTCATCAAGGCAAAGGAACTCGATGTTGATGCTCTGGTTGTACTCGACAGTGATGGACAGCATCGGTCTGAAGATATTCCGAAACTCTTGAAACCAATTCTCTCAAAGAAGGCTGACTTCGCCATAGGTTCCCGTTTCGTAGAAGGTGGAGGAGGCACCGATATGCCAGCATACCGGCGACTTGGAATCAAAGTGATCACTGCGGCAAGCAATCTTTCAAGCGACCTTGGTATCAAAGATACTCAGTCAGGATTCCGTGCATTCTCCCGAACTGCATTAGAACGATTGCGTTTTGATTCAGAAGGAATGGAACTTTCTTTAGAAATGCTTGAAGATGCAAGAGAAAAGCAACTTGAAATCATCGAAGTCCCAACTATGATTCGATATGATGTTCCAAAAGGTTCCAACTTTACTGCTGTATCTCATGGATTTACCGTACTCACATGGGCAATGCTCTCTCTTTCTCAAAAGAAACCACTTCTTGTCCTCGGCATCCCTGGTGCAGGGCTCTTGGCAACCGGTGCGGCAATGGGAATGAATACGGCCCGAGGCGTAACAACTCATCTCGACAGTTTTGTCGGACCTGGGCTTTCAGCAATTTGGATTGGTGTTTTGGGGCTTTCACTCATGGCGACCGGTTTGGTTCTTCAAAGTGCTCGCGGCTTTTTGCGACACTTGCTAGTCCGTGAATTTGGACTCGATTGAAACCAAACCAATTGCTTTTCTTGCTCTATTTTATGGAGCATCATTGAAGACCTTCCACTCTGTCGCATGCTCATGGAGAAGGAGGGGGGCTTGGAGAATTTCCGTCGTTCTGTTTCTTCGTTCCAAAATAGAGCAAAGGACTTGACGATGCGTCGAGTTGACAATGCATACCGCAGTATTCTCGCTTCACCTGCAACTGTAGTCATTTTATTGGTCATAGTTGCAGCCTTTTTTGCTCAACAAGGACTCTCATTCCAAGAACAAATAGATGATGACGTCGAAATATTTCTTCCCGATGGAGCACCATCGACTGATTTATTGAAAGAGGTTCGAACCGAATGGTCAACCGATATTGCCATCATTTATGTTCAAACGCCAAACATAGAGAATACGAAGGGCGCAACAAATCCAAGCATGCTCAACATCACTGATGTCAACTACTTACGTGAAATGAGTTGGGTAGAAGGAGATGATGAGAACATCAATGCTGCTCAACAAACAGAGCGAGGCATTGATCACAGTAAAGATGACCACGGACGAGATGATGGAGTGCTTTGGATTATCTCCCCTGCACAGGTAATCAAGGAAATTAATTCAGCCGATGGTCGTTTTAACAATTCATTATGCCTTCATGGCATCAATACTCGAATCCCTCTGCAGTTGGATTGTGACCTGCCAGGTGGAGGGGCTTATGCAATCCCTGACCAGCAAACGGTCGACCAAATTATCGAAGAATCTGAAGGTGGATTTGATGCATTGTTCAAAGATACCAACGACATGGACCTCGATGTCGACAGCGACGGGGACGGCAATACAACAAACGACTTAGACGGCGATGGCATTTGGGATACTGCGGCAATTGTAATCGGAATGCACCACGACCCCACAGAAGCGAACTTCCGTGATTTTAGCCACTTGCATGAACATTTTCAGAACGTGATTGACAATCGTTCATTCGACCAAAATAACACAACGATGACGGTAACTGGATTAACAAAGGTTCTCGAAGATATATCAAATGCAATTTACGATGATTTACTCAAAATTCTCCCGTTCTCTGTTCTTTTCACAATTCTTGTCATTACTCTTCTTCATCGCTCTCTCAAGGTGGTGATTATCACTGGTACTCCAATTGTCATGGCGCTTGCCGTAACCTTTGGTTCATCTGTTCTTTTAGATATTACACTGACGCCGATGATTATTGCGACGTTCCCCATTCTTATCGGATTAGGGGTAGACTATGCATTGCACATGGTCAACCGAATTGAAGAGGTACGGCGAAAGGAAATTGACAAAGCCCATGATGAAAATGAACGACGTAGGCGACAAGGGAAACCACCGGAGGAAGTTCCAGACCTTTGGGATATGGATTTGTATCGCAAATGTGTTCTTGAAATGACTCGATCAACGGGCGTGGCTGTCTTTTTATCTGCACTAACAACCATTGTGGGATTCTCAGTCCTCATCGCTCCGCAGATTGTATCAGTGGCACCCATTCGCTCTGTTGGAATCACGTTATGCTTGGGTATTTTTTCCACGCTTGTGTTCAGCATAATCCTCGTGCCTACATTGGCATGGATGTTACGTTTCAACAAAAGGAGTAATCCTAAATGGTTGAAAAATACTCTCAACAATATCTCGATGTTCCCCGCATCGTTAGTTGGAATGGTAGTGATTCTTCTCATTGCAGTTTTCGTCACTGGTATTGGAATCTCCAATTGGGATACGATGAATGAACCGATTACGGGTTCTTCTGAAGCACCTGATGGCATTGAATCTCTCAACATGCTTGCCAATTATTCTAGAGCATTTAGCGGAGGGCAAACATCCTTGTTTATCTTTGATGCAGAAGAGCGCACTCTTCAGGCTGAACAGAACAAAACCGATAATATTCGAGACCTTCCCGTCTTGGATGCGATCGATGCACTCGAATACAAAATCGACCAAGTCGATGAAACAAATACCACGAGTATTATCACCTTTTTGAAAACGATTCCAGCAACAATTACCCTCGCAGAAGGCGTGACGTTGTATGAAGGAAGTTTGTGGGATTTACTTCATGACCCGTGTTGGGAAAGCAACGACCCTGTTGAATGCAATGTATGGTTGAGTCTCGAACTTACCGGCCCCGATGGTAGGCAAGGTCTGAGGAAAGATATGGTCAATGCTGTGTTCGATACGCTCTCAGATGAAGTACGTTCGATGCTGCTGAACGAAGAGGGAACCAAAGCTATTGTCTATGTTACTCAGCCGTACATGAACCTCAATGTTGCAGGAGAATTAAGGGACGAAATCGACTCATTGCTCCTCAATGAACCCCCGGTTGATGGACAAACTCGAACCTCTCTACTTACCGGTGGATTACCAGTTTCTCTTGATATCAATGATGGAATTCACGATGCGCAAACATCAACCACAATCATCACAATGATTGTCTTAACCATTCTCTTAGCGATTGTTTTCCGTTCTCCTCGACTTGGAATCTACACCATGATACCTGTTGCGGTAGTAATCTTATGGCAGCCGTTATTGATGAAGAGTGGGGATGTCAATGTCAATATCTTTACTGCGATGATTGGTACAATTGTTTTCGGAATTGGAGTTGACGATTCGATACACGTGATGCACCGAATACAGGAAGAAGGCGAGACGCCTACTGGCATTGCAAAATCTATAGAAAAAACGGGGCAAACTATCTTTGAAACGACGGTGACGACCATGTCCGGTATCGCTGCAGGTTGTATTGCTGCATTCCCGGGTTTGGTGAACTTTTTCCTCGTTATGTGTCTCTTGATCTTCTTTGCCTTCATTACCAGTACATTTTTGCTGCCATCAGTGATTTCAGCTGAACATTCACTTCGTGCTGCGATAAAAGGTGAAGAGCCTTGGATTGATTATGGAGATGGAATTGCATTAGCCTCACCGGTCTCGATGAAACCACTCGAAGCAGTACTTCTCGAGGATTAGTCTATGAAAGTGGAGGGAGTAGGGAGTAAGCCCCTTTCTGTTACCTTTCGGTGACCGCATTCAACTTAGCATCCTACCTGCCCCTCGACGTGCCGTGTCAGCAGGGCGGTTTGGACTTGCTCCAACGGGGTTGCTCGTCTCATCGACCACAAGGCAATCTCCGTCTTTCAACATCATTGTACACACCTT
>MDSW01142250.1_pt1 | contig 10246 bp, 13 predicted proteins | sample 811171 | NCBI WGS metagenome assembly MDSW01 (sample SAMN05326641, study PRJNA326480) | marine metagenome | isolation source: seawater | place: Atlantic Ocean: North West | collected 2012 | reverse complement strand
TTCATTAAAACTGTTTCATCTATAATTTTTCCAATCATAGGACCTTCGACTTTTGCACCGTCTTGTAAATTCTTCGATACCAATCCAATTTTCCAGCCAACTGTTTTTTTCTTTAATACAGAATGAAACTGTTTTTGAATTAAATGTGAGTCTTCCCTATTTTTTGGAAGTTCTTCAGATTTAATCTGTATCAAATCTCTTTTTATCCATGCATCTACTAATTTTTCTGCTAATGTGCTCATAACCTACAAGTAATCACATGAAGCTAAAATTTGAAAGTGAAAAGTTTGACATACCTCCCTTGCAAAAAGTTGCTGAGGCTTTAAATATTGGTTTAAAAGAAAATTATCAAAAGGTAAACGTTGAAGTAGTAGATTGCCCAAATTTAAAAGACTGGGGCTGTCCTGCAGAAGGCATCTCTGGAAACGAAAAAATCATTGATGTTGGAGGGGAACCCTACATGCATGATCCAAAATTCATAGGTACCGAATTTGATTATGAAGAAATATCAAAAAAAATTGGTTCAGAAAAATCATATGCTCTAGGGGCAGGTTCAAGCGCAATGTCATGCATGAATGGACATTGTGGCGAGCTTACAATTAACGAAAATTTAATCACATCAGATTCTAAATCTATTGTTGCAAGGGTAGATAAAGATAAAAAATGCATAGTTGAAAAATATACAGCCCGAAAGCATGGGGGTCTCTCAAATATTTATTTTTCTGATGGTAAAAAAGGCAAAGTAATCATGATTAAAATCAATATCAGAATTGGGAAGCAGGGCTCTTTACCCCAATCAATGAGATCAGCATTAAGTAAAAATTTAAAAATCAGTCAGAACAAACATGTATCCTTAGCTGGTATATTCAGAGTATTAAAAGGAAAAATAAAAAGTCATGTTCAACCTGATTATAAAGACATTAAAACTGATTATTACGATACAAGGTTAATGAAATGTACAAAAGATTTTTTACAGTTTTATGAACCAGTTGGTTCAAAGCTTCAGTGTTATTCAGTTTTATGGACTGGAGATCCATCGGGGGGGAAACTAAATTTAAGAGAGTCAGGTGAGCATACCCATTTTCATTCTTATAATAATAATAAAGATGCCGGCCACTATCACTTTGACGTTACTCCAAATGAAATTCAGTATGAAGGTTACTTTAATTTGGCTAAAGAAGTTTATAGGGTAAATAATATTTATAAAGAATTAGCCAATAAGTAATCTTAAGTATTGATTAGTTGGTTGCGGGGGAAGGATTTGAACCTTCGACCTTCAGGTTATGAGCCTGACGAGCTACCAGACTGCTCCACCCCGCGATAATTACTTTGCGCTTTTAAGGTTAACTGCTTTAAGCTTACCTTTTTCCTCTTTTATTTCAAATTGAATTTTCTGGTTTTCTCTTATTTTACGAAACTTGGATTTCTCCAGGTCTGTAACATGTAAAAAAACATCTTTTTCACCATCTTCTAATGTTAAAAATCCGTATCCTTTTTTTGCATCAAACCATTTCACTCTGCCCCAAGGCATAATATAAACTCCTGTATGTATTTTTGATTAATATCTATTTCTTAAACGCTGAAATTTTTTAAGTCTTTTGATATTTTCCAGTCTAATTCTTTTCTTCTTTTCCGATGGTTTTTCATAATTACTTTTCATTTTCATAATTCTAAAAAAACCTTCTTTTTGAAGTTTTCTTTTAAGAACTCTTATAGCTTGTTCTACATTATTATCTTTTACGTCTATTTTAATAAGTCCTCCTTTAAAATTAAAACTGACGCAGTAGTTAGCACGCTATATTGGAATTGTCTATATTGGATTTAATAAGGTCTTTTTGGAATGTTGCTTTCGAATTCAGATCTATATTTTTTCAATTTTTGTCTAATATTTGGATATTTACGACTTAAAATAGCAACAGCAAATAATGCAGAATTTTTAGCGCCTGCTTTTCCAATAGCCAAAGTTGCAACTGGAACACCAGCCGGCATCTGAACAGTAGAATAAAGGCTGTCCACACCATTTGTTACACTCGGCATTGGCACTCCAAGAACAGGTATAGTTGTTAAAGCAGCAGTAACACCTGCTAAATGCGCCGCTCCTCCAGCCGCAGCAATAATTACCTCGTAATCTTTTTTTTCAGCCTCAGCTATGAATCTCTCAAGCCTTTTTGGAGTTCTGTGAGCAGATATTACCCTTACATCATTATTAATTCCAAATTCTTTCAGCATCTCACTACAATGTTCCATAACACCTTTCCAATCAGACTTGCTACCCATAATTATTCCAACTGTCGGATTTTTATTAATTTTCATTTGTATTTTCTTGTTGTTTATTTTCCTCTTTTTCTTTTTCTTTTAATTTTTCTTCTTTGGCTTTTAATTTTTTCTCTCGCTCTTTCCTTCTATTTGCTTTACCAATTGCCTTTTCAAAACTTGACTGAGTACACAAACCTAAAATCACAGGATCTCTCGGCGTAAGGTTTGAAAAATTCCAGAAAGTTCTGTTTCTTATTAATGATACAGTTCCTTTTGTACTTCCAACTAATTTTGCAATTTGTCCATCAGAAAGCTGTGGAAAGTTTTTTAAAAGCCATAATACTGAGTCAGGTCTGTCTTTTCTTTTGGAGATAGGGGTATATTTTGTTTTTTTTCTTCCTTCAGATACAACTATATCTTCCTTTTTTTTATTCAGCTGAAGTGGTCTACCATGATCTTTTGAACATAAATCGACCTCTTCACGGGTTACTTGTCCAGCTAAAATCGGATTATATGCTTTAATTCCTTTAGCAACATCTCCGTCAGCAATACCTTTGATCTCTAACTCGTGCAGATTACAAAAGTTTGCAATTTGTTTAAAACTTAATGTAGTATTTTCGACTAACCAAACAGCCGTAGCTTTTGGCATAAAAGGTGCATCAGACATAAAATTAATTCTTAGCTTTTCTTAAATTACTAAATTTTTTATTATACTTACTTACTCTTCCTTTATCTAAAATTTTTTGGCTTCCCCCAGTCCATGCTGAATGGGATATCGGATCAATATCAAGCTTTAACGTATCTCCTTCTTTGCCCCATGTTGACCTGGTTTCAAAACTTGACCCATCGGTCATGACCACTTTAATTTTATGGTATTTAGGGTGAATTTTTTTTTTCATGTGAAAATTAATATATCAATATTTGAAATTGCTCAATAATTTTTTAAAGAAAATTCACTAATTTATGGTGTATCTTAGAATTAGAAGCAACAATATCCACTTTTGTATTACTTAAACTTTTACCATTTAAGCTTTCTATATAACCACCAGACTCTTTTACTATAATAATTCCAGCAGCTATATCCCAATAATTCAATTCTCTCTGCCAGTAGGCGTCATATCTTCCAGCCGCTATATAAGCAAGATCTAATGCTGCACTTCCAGTTTTTCTTATACTACCCCTTACCTCCATAGAGATTTTTTTGTACTCATTTAAAATACTCTCTCTTTTTTCACTTGCAAATTTAGGTCCGCCCGTGACCATACACGCATTTTTAAAATCTGATTTGTTTGAAACTCTTATTCTAGAATTATTTAAAAAAGCTCCATTTCCTTTTTCTGCAAAATACATCTCGTTCTTTATTGGATCAAATATTATACCTGAAACTATTTCTGATTTTTCCTCGTAAGCTATCGATATAGCAAAATGGGGTAATCCATTTAAAAAATTAAAGGTTCCATCTATAGGATCAATAATCCACCTCTTTTCCTTAATCTTTCCTTCAATTGTGCCACTTTCCTCAGTGAGAAATGAATAATCTGTCTTTTTTAATTCTTCTATTAGTATTTTTTCTACGCGTTTATCTGATGCAGTTACAAAATCTCCTGGACCCTTTTCAGAAACCTGTAGTTTTTCAATTTCCCCAAAATCTCTAATAAGTGTTTTTGAAGCTTTCATGCAAGCCCTGTACATCATATTAAACTGAGGAGAATTAATTTTCATTGATTTATTTTTTTGACGTATTCTAAACTTCTTGTATCTAAAATAATTTTATCTCCATCTTCTATAAATGGAGGAACCATAACATCAATCCCATTTTTTAATTTTGCAGTCTTATATGAAGATGCTGCGGTTTGACCTTTTACGACTCCTTCAGTATTTTCAACAATACATTCTACATTATTAGGTAACTCAACAGACATAGGCTTATCCTCAAGATAAGAAATAGTTACTTCAAGATTTTCTGTAAGAAGTTTTGATTTCTCTCCTAATAAATTCGTTTTTAAAGAGATTTGCTCAAAAGTTTTTGGCTCCATAAAAAAGCTCTCATTATCACTCGAATATAGAAAATTAAATTTTTTTTCTTCTAGCTGAGCTCTTTCGACATTCTCGCTAGATCTAAATCTTTGATTAAGTTTGGTTCCTTTTGATAAACTTTTTAATTCAACTTGATTAAAGGCCCCACCTTTTCCAGGTTTGACATGCTGTGCTTTAAGAACAGTCCAGTGATCATTATTAAATTCAATTATCATCCCTGGTTTAATTTCATTTCCCTGTATTTTCATTTTATTTCAATTAAATTGTTTAATAGCTTTTTTTGGTTTTAAGCGTGGGTTATTCCAAATAAAACTAGATATTGCAAGATAATTAACTCCAAGTTTAATTAGAGATTTATAATTTCTACCATTAATTCCTCCGATTGCCACAATAGGCAATTTAGTTTTTTGTTTGCACCATCCTACCAAATTTTTTTTTACTTTGTTTGCTTTTGGTTTGAGTTTAGATTTGAAAAAAGACCCTAGGGCTATGTAGTTAGGTTTTTTTATTAAGGCATTCAAAATTAATTCTTTTGAACCATGGCATGTAACGCCTAAGATTTTATTTTTTTTTAGTATTCTTCTTGCTTTTTCGATTGGTTTATCAGATTGACCTAAATGACAACCATCAGCGTTAATTTTTTTTGCTATTAAAGGAGAGTCATTAATTATCAGCTTAACCTTATGTTTTTTTGTAATATATTTAATTTTTTTTCCGATTTTTACTATTTCAGATACAGAATATTTTTTAAGTCTCAATTGAAAGTATTTTACTTTTCTTGTGGAGAGCACATCTTCTAAATCTTTATAGAATTTAGGGCTTATTTTATTTGGCGATATTAAATATATAAATCTACTCAATTTTAGGCTACAAAACTTTGCTCTAACTTTTCATTCCACTTTGCTTCTGTAGAAGCGCCATTCATTGTAGCTCTATGATCAAAAACTTTTTGAACTTTTTTTATGTCAGTCATTGATTTTGCCCAAGTTTTAAGAGCTGACTGCTGTAAAGCTCGACCATAAGAGAAAGTGAAATTAAAAGAGGTATCATTTATTTTATTAATTTCGTTTAAGTTTTTTGTTGCCTCTATTTCGCTCTGACCACCGGAAAGAAAAGCAACACCAGGCACTTCTTTGGGCATATTTTTTTTCAAACACTCTAAAGTTTTTTTAGCTATCTCTTCTGTTTTAGCTTTCTGTTTGCAATTTGATCCATGGATAACCATATTTGGTTTAAGAACTGTTCCTTTCAAATTAACGTTGTGAATTTCAAGTTCCTTGTAACACTCATTTAAAACCCTGCTAGTAATATCATAACATTTATCGATTGTATGATCTCCATCCATTAAAACTTCAGGTTCAACAATTGGAACCATATTAGCTTCCTGAACTATCGCTGCATATCTAGCTAAAGCATGAGCATTAGATTTTATACATTGTTCACTCGGATGTTTAGAGGAAATTGAGTATACAGCCCGCCACTTAGCAAATCTTGCGCCCAACTTATAATACTCTTCCATTCTTCCTCTCAAACCATCTAAACCTTCAGTTACTTTTTCTTGATCTGATCCAGACAAAAGTTTTGCGCCTTTATCGACTTTTATTCCTGGAATAGACCCACTTTTTTTTATTAATTCAGGAATTGGTATTCCACTATTTGAAGTTTGTTTTAGAGTCTCCTCAAATAATATAACACCACTAATTGATGTTTTCATTGAACTTGACGAGAACAAAGTTTCTCTAAAGTTAAGTCTGTTTTTTTCCGTACATTCAACATTCACACTCTTTAATCTCTTTTCCATTGTGCCCGTACTTTCATCAGCCGCAAGTATTCCTTTACCTTTCTCCACCATTTGCTTTGCTATTTTTTCAATACTCATAAATTTATTTTTTTTTTAATACTTTTATACCAGGGAGCTCTTTTCCTTCAAGAGATTCTAGAAATGCTCCCCCGGCTGTTGATAAATGTGTGAAAACCTTTTCTAATCTAGTATTTTTAATTGCCGCAATAGTGTCTCCGCCACCAACAATTGATATCAGAGATTTCAAACTGGTATTTTCTGCAATTTTTTTTCCGATTAATGTAGTTCCAGTTGCAAAATATTCATTTTCATAATAACCAGCTGGTCCATTCCAAAAAACTGTATTAGAGCTATCGATTACTTCGTTTATTAAGCCAATTGTTTTGTCCCCAATATCTAAAATCATATCTTTAGAATCAATCTCTTCTAAAGTTTTATAAGTTGGTTTTCCATCAATATTAGATGAGACATAGCAATCTATTGGTATAATAATTTTGCATTTATTAATTTCTGCAAAATTCTTAATATTTTTTACTGCAATTCCGGAGCCTTCTTCAATAAGAGAGGAACCAACATTTTTACCTTCAAGTTTTAGAAAGTTATTAGCCATTGCCCCCACAATTACAAGTGTATCTGATGTTTTTGATAAGCTTGATAATATATTTATTTTTGTAGAAACTTTAGATCCACCAATAATGCATGTTACAGGTGTTTTTTTATTTTTAATAATTAACTCGATTGATTCAACCTCTCTCTCTAGGGCCGGTCCTCCATAACTATCAATAAATTCGGTAATTTTGTTTATCGATGCTTGTTTTCTATGAGAGCAAGAAAATGCTTCATTTATATAAATGTCACCAAGATTTGAAAGTTTTTTTGCAAAAAGCTCATCATTACTTTCTTCTTCTTTAAAAAAACGGATATTTTCGAACAGCAAAACTTCACCAGGATTTAATTTATTCGATGCCTCTTCTGCCTTATTATCAATATTTCCTTTATAAAAATAAATTTTTGCTTTCAATTTTTTTTCTAAAAAATTAAATACCGGCTTCAAAGATAATTTTGAAACCACTTGTCCTTTTGGCCTTCCAAGATGTGATAATAATATAACTTTAGCCTTTTTTTCTAAAAGCTTATTTATGAAGGGTTCAACAAGTTTAATTCTTGTATCATCTTCAACCCCTGATTCATTAAGCGGTACATTTAAATCTAATCTAACAATAATACGTTTACCATTAATTGGAATATTGTCAGAAAAAATTTTTAAATCAGACATTTGTCCAATTATTTACTTACCTTTGATTTTACAATTTTAACTATTTCATCACTTGTTAAATTTAATAAATTATAAATATCTTTATAAGGAGCACTTTTTCCATATGTAGAAAGCCCAAGTGTAACACCATCTTTACCAACTAAATTTTTCCAAGCAGATTTACTAGAAGCTTCAATCGAAATTTTAAAAGTATCATTTCCAAGTATTTCCTCTTTATAGCTTTCTTGTTGATTTTGGAAAATGTCATAACAAGGAACCGAAATAACTTTTGAATTAATACCTTCGCTTAAAAGTTTTTCTTGAGCCTCCAGAGCAATTTCAACTTCAGATCCAGATGCAATTAACGATACATCTACATTGTCTGAAGTTTTTTTTAAAATATATCCTCCTTTCGAAGACATATTTTCACCAGCATTATGCTCACTGACATAAGGCAGCTTCTGTCTAGACAAAGCAATAGCACTCGGATTATTTTTACTTTTTAAAGCTATTTCCCAACATTCAATAGTTTCATTTATATCTGCAGGCCTAAACACATTTAAATTTGGAATTGCTCTTAAATGTTCTAGATGTTCCACAGGTTGATGTGTTGGCCCATCCTCACCTAAACCAATAGAATCATGTGAAAAAATATAAATTACTCTTAATTTCATTAATGCAGATAATCGCATTGAAGGTTTTAAATAATCTGAAAAAATTAAAAAAGTTCCACCAAAAGGAATGAGACCACCATATAAAGCAATACCATTCATTATGCCTGCCATCGCATGTTCTCTAACGCCATAATGAATATAATTTCCTGAAAAATTTTTTGAAGTAATAACTTTCGAGTTTTCTGTTTTAGTATTGTTAGAGCCACTGAGATCTGCCGAACCCCCGATTAATTCCGTCAAAGTATTTGATATACTGTTTATGACTGAAGACGAGCACTGTCTGGTAGCCATTTTCGGTTTTGATTTAAAATATTTTATTTTTTCATCACCAAATATTTTATCTAAATCTAAAGGCAATTCCCCCTTAATTAATCTTTCGCACTCTTCTTTTATTTTACTATTTTTTTTACTTAAGACTTTATTCCAATCATCCTCAATATTTTTACCCTTGTCTCCAATTTCTTTCCAAGAGTTCATAATAGTTTCAGGAATTTCAAAAGGATCGTATTTCCATTTTAGTTTATTTCTAACTAATTTTATTTCTTCATCCCCCAACGGAGAACCATGTGATGATGCTTTTCCAGATTTGTTAGGAGACCCAAAACCTATTATAGTTTTACATGAAATTATGGACGGTTTTTTTGATTTTATTGCTTTTTTAATTGAATTTGAAATTTGCTTGTAATTATGACCGTTTATTTCTTGAAAAGACCATCCATAGCTTTCAAATCTTTTTTTATAATTATCAGAAACACTTAAAGAAGTTGGTCCGTCAATTGATATTTTATTATTATCGAAGAAAACAATTAAATTTTTTAAATTTAAGTGACCAGCCAAACTCATTGCTTCATGGCTAATACCCTCCATTAAATCGCCATCACTTGCCATAACAAAAGTTTTGTTATTTATTAAATCAGATCCAAATCTTTTTTTAAGAACTTCCTCAGCTATTGCCATACCAACAGAATTAGCCAAGCCTTGTCCCAAAGGTCCAGTTGTTGTTTCAATACCAGAGTCTTTTTCATATTCAGGATGACCTGCACAAATAGAATTTAATTGTCGAAAGTTTTTTATGTCATCCAATTTAATTTTTTTATAGCCAGTAAGATACAACAAAGAATAAAGGAGCATGGATCCATGTCCCGCTGACAGCACGAACCTGTCTCTGTTTAACCAGCTTGGATTTTTTGGATTAAACCGCAGGTAGTATTTAAATAATACCGTGGCAACGTCAGCCATACCCATAGGCATACCCGGGTGTCCAGAATTTGCTTTCTGGACAGCATCAATTGATAAAAATCTTATAGCATTAGATAAATCTTTTAATTTTGGATCCACTTGTTAATTACCTATATAGACTCTAATTAATGATATCAATAATATGTTATAACAAAAAGCAAGATGGAAAACTTATACAACAAAGAAAAAAAGCTTGAAACAGCCTTAAATAAATTAAAAATTTTAAGTGAAACCCCGAGTAATTACCTTGGTAAAATTAATGATCTTTACGATGAAAAAAATCAATTAGAAATAGAAAAAAAAGAAGCAGAAAATAAATATAATCAGTTAATTGATGAACACAGCAATCTAAAAAAGAAATTAAAAGAATTAGAAAAAGAAACAATGAAAAACAAGAAACTTCAAGATGAACTCAATCAAGATATTAATGAATTGAGCCAGGAAACTGATTCGTTAGTAGAGGAGATAGATAAGTGGCAAACGTAAATATACGATTCAATAACAAAGATTACCTTTTATCGTGTGATGACGGGCAAGAGGAAGATTTAAAAAAACTAACTATTTTTTTAGATAAGAGATATTCACAGCTGAAATCGCAATTAGGAAATTTAGGTGAGAGCAAGTTACTTCTTATAACGGCGATCCAGGTTATTGATGAATATTTTGACTTGAAAAAAAGGGTTGTTTCTCAAAAAGATAATTTTGAAAAGTTATCCTCAAAATTTAAGGAAATGAAATCTTTAGCTATAGATTACAAAGAGGTAAAAGATAATGAGATATTTAAGCTAAATTCTGATTTAGATAAATTAAAAAAAATGGTTGATGAAAGCCAAAATCTTTATGAGAACATGCTTGAAAAAACCACAAAATCTATTGAGGAAATAATCAAAAATACTGAGTCTAGATCTGAAGTTCAGTAAATGCCATCAAAAGAAAAATTAAGAAAGAAATACTTATTGTTAAGAAAAAAAAAATATTTTCCTG
>MDSW01123131.1_pt1 | contig 10247 bp, 9 predicted proteins | sample 811171 | NCBI WGS metagenome assembly MDSW01 (sample SAMN05326641, study PRJNA326480) | marine metagenome | isolation source: seawater | place: Atlantic Ocean: North West | collected 2012 | reverse complement strand
TATATGGCTGGGGCGCTAGGATTCGAACCTAGGATGCCGGTACCAAAAACCAGTGCCTTACCACTTGGCTACGCCCCAATACTAATTTCGTATAACACAAAAAATAAAATTTATATAGTTTTTGATGTATTACACCAATAATTTTTAAATTTTCTTTTAAATTGAACCTTTGCTAATTCACAATCTCTTTTTAATTGATAATAAGCTATTATCACTGAACCAGAGCCTGTCATTCTTACAAATATTGGATTTTTTAAATTTTCTAAATAGCATTTAATTCTTCTAAGTTTTGGGTATTTTAAAAAAGCAATTTTTTCTAAAGCATTATCTTGTTTTAACAAAAATTTAGGCTTAAACATTGTTTTTTTAGGATTATTAAATTTTGGTTTTGTAAAATTTTTCACACCTGAATAAATTCCTTTTGTTGAACAACCAAAATTTGGTTTCACCAAAAAAGTATAAAATTTATTACAATTAGAATATTTTTTAATATCATTATTAGATTTCAATACAGCATTTAATGGTCTAATACCTAGAATTGTATCAGAACCTATTAAATTTGAAATTTTCAAAATTTTTTTTTTATTGATTTTAATAATTTTTTTTTTAATTAAAAAATTTAATATATTTGCTGCATTCATTGAGCCCCCACCAAGTCCAGATTCTTTAGGTATATTTTTTTTAATTTTAATTTTAAATTTCTTATTTTTTAATAATTTATAATCATCTAAAATTTTAAATAATTTTTTTACTGTATTATTTTTATTTAAATTTTTTGAAAATTTACCATAAAAAGAAATTTTGTGATTTAAAGATTTGATATTTTTAATAAAAATTAAATCATGTAAATGAATGAATGAAACAATACTTTCTATTTTATGTAACTTTTTTAATCTACCTGTAACATTCAACGCTAAATTAATTTTAGCATATGATTTAACTTTATTTAAAGTAATTTAAGAATTTATAAGACCTTCTATCATTTTAATATTTATTTTTTTTCTTAATTCATCTTCCGCTTCATCGGAATTTAAGGCGTTTTTCCAAAAATATCTTGCTTGAATCTTTCTGTTTAATTTCCATAAAATATCTCCATAATGATCATTAACAATTGGATCTTCTGGCATTAATTCAACAGCTCTTTTTATATATTTTTCTGCTTCAACATAATTATCTATTAAATAATATGCCCACCCTATTGAGTCAGTAATGTAAGGATCATTACTTCTTAATGAATATGCTTTTTCTAACATTTCAATAGCCTCATTAATTTTATAATCACGTTCTAACCAAGAATATGCTAAATAATTTAAAACGTAAGCATCTTCAGGGTTTATTTTTAATGAGTTTAATAAATCTTTATCAGCTTTTTTGTAATCACCTAATCGTTCGTAACTTCCACCTCTTCTATATAATAAATCTGATTTTATATCTGAATCTTCTCTTAATGATGAAATAATTTGAGTATATTTTTTAATAGCTTTTTTATATTTTTTTGAATTTTTGTAAAAGTTTGCAATATCAAAAATCATTCTTAAATTTGGATTCTCGAATTTATTAAACTTTTTACTTATAAAATCTATTCCATTTTCATATCCTTTTTCTTTAATAATCATTTGAGCCTCTTTTTTAACTCTAAACCAATAATAAAATTCATATTTTTTATCAAAATTTTTTAAAATCTTTTGAGCTTTCACATATTCTTTATTTAAATAAAAATTTTCGGCTACAAGTGATAAATTTAAAATAAACTTTGGATTTAAATAATTTGAAAGATTTAAATAAAAATTAGATTTTTCAAAATTATCTTGAGATGAATAAAGATTTGAAATTAAAAATAAAAATTCACTAACAATATCATTATGATTATTACATGAAAAAATTTTATTAAATTCTTTAAATTGATCATTATCTATCCAACTCTTACTTTGAGACAATAAAAGTGTAGAGCTGATATACTCATATTGTTCAACTACTGCTTTTGCTTCACGGAACTTTTTATTCTCGATTAAATAATTAACATAGAAAAATATATATCTAGAATAATCCCCATCTGGATTATTAATTAAATTAAAAAAAGAAGATCTTGTACTTTCTTTTTTTAAATAACATCTTTGAAATGCTTGAGTAATAATTGATATATTTCCAAAATTTTTTTCATTAGAAGAAATTTTCTTATTTTTAAATGTAAAAATATATTGTCTTAAAGTTTCAAATATCACTAAATTAAATCTATTTTGACTCTGAAATTTTAAACTTTGATCTAAATATTTTTCAGCTTTAATAAAATTATTTTTTTTTAAATTATCCGCAATTAAAAGAATGTAGGCTTCAAAAAAATCTGAATTATCTTGATTGCCACTATTTTTAATTATGTTTATAGCCTGCGCTACCTTACCTTCTAAAACTAATGAATGAACATATCTTTTTAAATAAGAGTCGTGTTTATTAAGTAATACTTTTGAAGAATTAAAAAATTTCAATGCATCTGAATTATCTCTATTTTCAAAAGCAACTATTCCAGAAAAATAATTTGATAAATCTCTTGAGTTAAAATCATAAAAACTAGTACTTTTAGAATATACGGGGGTCTGATAGAATATTGCTGAAATTACTATTAATTTTAATAGTTTATTAAACATCTGATCATTGTATGACTAAAAAAGCAATAAATCAAAAAGGCAAATTCGACGATGAATTAATAAATACAATCGAACAAAATTTTATATTCAAAGACAAACCCATAAATAGATTTAATATTGTGGAAAATATTAATGAAGGCAAACAAATTAATAAATTTGAGCTGCTTAAAAAATTAAAAGATAAAATAAATTCAATCGAAAATTGTAATTTGAAAAATAATTCTCAAAATCTTGTTATGGGAGAAGGAAATATAAACAGTCCTATAATGCTAATAGGTGAAACGCCTGGAATTGAAGAAGATAAATCTGGCACAACGTTTAAGAAAGAAGTTGGCGAATTATTAAACAAAATGCTTTTAGCTATAAAAATAAAAAGACAAAACATTTATTGCAGTTATGCAATAAATTTTATACCACCCGAAGATCGAAAACCCACATCACAAGAAATAAAAAGATATTCTGTCTTCTTAAAGGAGCATATAAGAATTATTAATCCTAAAATTATTATTTTAATGGGTAGTTCAGCTATGGAGGCAGTAACTGGAATAAAGGATAAAATTTCATCTGAAAGAGGAAAATGGAAAGAAGTAATAATTGGGAACAGAACTTTTCCATTAATAATAACATTTAATCCATCATATTTGATTAGATTTCCTGAAAATAAAAAATATTCTTGGATAGATTTAAAGGAAATTAAAAAGAAGATTGATGAAATGAAATTGGTATTTTAAGTTTAATATGATCGAGTTACAAAAAAAATATATAAATTGGTGGAAAAAAAAATTTAATCTATCTAATTATAGTTTACTATGGATTTCTTTTATCAAAGGAATTATTTTTGGCTTAATAATTTATCATCTTTTCATAAAATGAAAATTTTGGCAGGTGTAGACGAAGTCGGCAGAGGAAGTTTAATAGGACCAGTCTATGCTGCGGCAGTAATTTTGAACAAGTCAATTAATAAAAAAATGTTAAAAGATTCTAAAAGTTTAACCCAAGAAAAAAGAATATTTTTATCCAATTATATAAAAAAAAACTCGATTTGGGCAATTGGAAAAGCTTCAGTCAAAGAAATAGAAAAAATTAATGTCTTGCAAGCAAGCTTGCTAGCAATGAAAAGAGCAATCAAAAAACTTAAAAAAAAACCTTCTCATGTTTTAATTGATGGAAATAAAATTCCTGATTTAAAAAATTATAATTTAAAAACAATAATCAAAGGTGATCAAAAAATACCTTCAATCTCTGCAGCGTCTATAATTGCTAAAGTCGCCAGAGATAAATTTATAACTACATTGGCAAAGAAAAACAACGGATACAATTGGGATCAAAATTTTGGATATGGAACAAAGAAACATTTGGATGCTATAAAAAAACTTGGAGTAAACAAGCATCATAGAAAAACTTTCTCACCTATATATAAATTAAAAATACACAATATCTAGTTGCTTACTTTTTAATTAACACAAATCGAATCTAAATAATTCAATCTCAAGTTGACCCTGGAATCCATTTAGAGTCTAATTATTTTATACAAATGAAAACTGATCTTAAAAATAAAATTATTAATGGAGATAGTTTAGAAGAGTTAAAAAAAATTCCAAGTAAAAGTTTTGATTTAGTTTTTGCAGATCCACCTTACAATTTACAATTAAAGAATGAACTAACTAGACCAGACACATCCAAAGTAAGTGCAGTTAATGATAGATGGGATCAATTTGAAAATTTTAAGAAATATGATGAGTTTACATATGCATGGTTAGCAGAGTGTAAAAGAATTTTAAAAAAAAATGGAGCTATCTGGGTTATAGGTAGTTATCACAATATTTTTAGAGTAGGAACAGCAATACAAAATTTAGGATTTTGGATTTTAAACGATGTAATTTGGAACAAAAATAACCCCATGCCTAACTTTAGAGGAACACGATTTACTAATGCTCATGAAACTTTAATTTGGGCGTCAAAGAGTGAAAAATCAAAATATACTTTTAATTATCAATCATTAAAATGTTTAAATGATGATCTTCAAATGAGATCTAACTGGAATTTACCAATTTGCAATGGGTCAGAAAGAATTAAAAAAAATGGCAAAAAAGTACATTCAACCCAAAAACCAGAGTCTCTACTTCATAGAGTTTTATTAGCATCCTCAAATAAAGACGACATGATCTTGGATCCATTTTTAGGATCAGGAACTACAGCTACTGTAGCTAAAAAATTAGGTAGAAATTATTACGGCATAGAAAAGGAAAAGATTTATTTTAAAGCTGCAGAACAAAGATTAAAAAATACAAAACCTATTGAAGATGATTTTTTAGATACTCTTAAAAATAATAGATCTAAACCAAGGATACCTTTTGGTTCGTTAGTTGAACTAGGAATAATTAAACCAGGTACAAATATTTTTGATAATAAGAAAAAAATTACTGCTAAAATTATGGCAGATGGAAGCATTAAGCATAATCAAGCTGAAGGATCTATTCACAAAGTTGCAGCAACTATTTTAGGAGCAGAAAGTTGTAATGGATGGACTTATTGGCATTGTGATATTAACGGAAGTACTTATCCAATTGATTATTTAAGGCAAAGATTAATTTCAAAAAATTAATTTTTATAAATTTTGCCCAAATAATTTTTTAAAAACCTCTTATTTTTTATTAATATTTTTAAAGTTATATTTCTAAAAAAAATTATTATTGGATTAGATAAATGAAATGTGAATTGATTTAATTTTGATCTATTATTAACCATTTTTACTTTTGTAACTCTGTTATTAAAGAAGTTGTTCTCTTTATTTGTAATACTTTCAAACAACTCTGAACCACCCTCTATAGATTGAGATGCTCCTTGAGCAAATGAAGGTGGAAAAGCAAAAAAAGCATCTCCAACTAAATAAACATTATTAACTGGTTTGTGGAAACTTTTACTAACAAAAACTGGGAAGCATTTAATTTTATTAAGATTATCTAGAACATTTGAGGAAATTTTATTTTGTAATTTTTCTTTAATACCTTTAATAAAAGTTTCTTCTTTAAAAAGACTATAATTACTTAATTCATTTGCTTTTAATTTATATTTTAAAATTCCAATAAAACTGAATGCTTCATTGCTATTATTTACTGGATAAATAACATAATGAAAATTATGACCCATAAATAAAGAAATATTCTTTTCATCTAAATTATTAAGATTATTTTTTGAAATATTCCCCCGAATTGCAATACAATTATTATATTTAGGTTTTATTTTATCATTAGAAATTAATGATTTGCCTTTAGAAAAAACTCCATCAGAAATAATAAGATAATCACAAATTACTTTATTGTTTTCATTAAAAATTAAACTTATTTCATCATTATTTTTTTCAATTTTTTCAATACTATGATCATATTTAATTACATTGTCTTCTAATCTATTTTTTAAAAATTCAATTAATTTAGATCTTTTTAGTGTTGTGTACTTACAATTTTCTGAATTAAACTCTGAAATATTTAAATCACATATTTTTTTTTCTTGTTTAATTTCATAAAAATCAATTTTTTCTGGATTAAATCTATCTTTATTTTTTAAAGCATTAAATCCAATTTTATTAAGAAGTTTAATACTGTTTGTAGATAACTGAATTCCATAGCCTTCATCCAAATCGATTGAGTTATTTTTTTCATAAACTTTTACCTGATAATGAGTATTTTCTTTAAATAAATTTGCAACAAATAAACCTGAAATGCCAGCCCCTATAATTGCTACTTTTTTCATAACTTGTGTTTAACAGACTCAAATATTTTTTTTGTAAATTTAGGTATAATATAATTTTCTAATTTTGACTTTTCAATCCATAAACCATCTTTAGTTTTATTTTTTGTTTTTAATAAATTAATAAAAATATTCATATTCATATTAGACATCTTAACATTAAGTTTCTTACTAGATTTTAATAAAGAGTCTGAATGAGTTATTTCTTTCATAGGAAAAATAAGTAAGTTTTTCAAAAAATTAAATTTTTCATTTCTTATTAACAAAACCTTACTGTCGTTCTTATATAAAGTTGCAAGATAAAATTTATCTATAATTTTTTTATTTTTTTTCTTAATTTCAAAGTCTTTTTTTTTGAATGAAATACAATTACTGGTTATTGGACATTTTTCACAACTGGGGTTTTTTGGTCTACAAATCAACGCTCCCATTTCCATTAAAGCCTGAACATAATCATTTGATCTGAATGTTAGTCCAAAAATTTTTTTTTTCTTTTGTAAATTTTCTTTATTAATCTCTTTCTGAGTTTTTAAATTTAGAATACGTTTTAATAATCTTTCTATATTTCCATCTAAAGGAATAATCTGTTTATTAAAAACAATAGCTGATATTGCGCTTGCAGTGTAGTCTCCCACCCCAGGAAGCTTTTTAAGCTCGTCATAATTATTAGGCAGCCTTCCATTATATTTATCAACAATCAATCTTGCACTTTTTTTCAAATTTTTTGCTCTTGAATAATAACCAAGGCCTTGCCAGTATCTTAAAAGTTTAGTTTCATTAACTTTTGCTAGAGCTTTAATATTTGGAATATTTTTTAAGAAATTATTAAAATAGGGAATAACTGTTTTTACTTGAGTTTGTTGAAGCATAAATTCACTTACAAGAATAAAATACTCTTTTTGCTTTAATGAACATTTATTTCTCCAAGGAAGAGATCTTTTATTATTATCGTACCAATAAAGAATTTTTTTTGCTATCATTACTTTAAATCAATATGTCTTATAAAAATAATATTAAGCAGAGAAATACAAGCTTTCAAGGATTAAGATCTTTTAAAGATACTTTGCCAACAAGTGTAAAAAAAATTATTAATAAGAAAGGTCACATTTATTCTGAAACACTTAATAATTGGAAATATATTGTGGGAAATGATTTATTTAAAATTTGTTATCCAAAAACATTTAAAAATTCAAATAAGTTTGGGGTTAGTACGTTAATAATAATGGTTAAAAGAGGTCATGAGGTCGACCTAGAATACTCTAAAAAAAATATTTTAAATAAAATGAACAGTTTTTTTGGTTATTCTGTTGTTGAAAAGCTTAAATTTATAAGCTTTGATGATGATCAAAAAAAATTTTCAAAGAATTATGATAATCATAAAAATGTGACATTTAACAAATACCAAAATAAAATTAATAATGTTAAAAATGATAAAATAAAAAAATCTCTTATAGAGCTAACTAAAGTATTTAAGAATAAATGAAAAAAATTGTTTTATTAATAATAATATTTTTTAGTACTATTTCTAATATTAATGCTGAAGATATAAAAAGAATTGTTGTAGGCAATAAAGATGCCAAAATAACTATTATTACTTTTGAGTCTTTAACATGTAGTCACTGTGCAAATTTTCATAATGAGGTATATCCTCAACTTAAAAAAGAATATCTTGATACTGGTTTAGCTAAAATTGAATTTAGACACTTTCCATTAGATATAGCTGCATTTAATGCATCAAAAATTTCTCAATGTAAAAATGATGGTGACTCAACAATTTTAAATAGTTTATTTGCAAATCAACAAAAATGGATCAAAGGTAATTCAATTGAAGAAGCAAATAAAAATCTTCAAAAATTTTTATCTAGTCAAGGTTTTAATATTGATTTTGAAAAATGTATAAATAATAAAGAAATTGAAGACTTTGTTTTAAATGATCGAATCGATGGAATGAAAAAATTCAAAGTAAATGCTACTCCTACGATAATAATTAATAACGAAAAGTTCGAAAAATCTCTAAATTACAAAAATTTAAAAAAAGCTCTAGAAAAACTGATATAAGTTAATGTATGGAGTTTAAAAAAATCCAATTAAACGGATTTAAATCATTTGCTGATAAAACAAATTTTTTAATCGAAGATGGCCTTACTGGAATAGTGGGTCCTAATGGCTGTGGAAAATCAAACATTGTTGAGTCTATAAGATGGGTCATGGGAGAAACATCAGCAAAAAGTATGCGAGGCTCTGGAATGGAAGATGTGATTTTTTCTGGAACATCTAATAAAACTTCCAAAAATATTGCTGAAATTTCAATCGATATTGAAAATAAAAATAATGAAGGACCGGTTCAATATCGTGAACTAAACCAAATTAGCATTAGAAGAAAAATAGAAAAAGATAAAGGGTCTAAATTTTATATTAATGACAAAGAAGTTAGAGCAAGAGATGTTCAAATGTTCTTTGCAGATTTATCGACTGGAGCACATTCTCCTTCAATGATTAGTCAAGGGCGTATTGGTGCTCTAGTAACTGCAAAACCAACTGATAGAAGAACCATTTTAGAAGAAGCTGCGGGAATTTCGGGTTTGCATGTCAGAAGACATGAGGCTGAATTGAGGCTTGGTGCGGCAGAAAATAATCTTAAAAGAGCTGACGAACTTAGAAGACAGCAAGAAAAACAACTAACCAATCTTCAAAAACAAGCTGAAGAAGCAACTAAATATAAGTTTATTTCTGAAGAAATTAAAAAAATAGAAGCAGGTCTTTATTATTTAAAATTAATTGAATTAGATAAAGAAATTAGAATTGAAAATGAGATTAACACTGAAGCTGAAGGAGAGGTTGATAGTTTCAATAACAAAATATCAGAAATAGAAAATTTAATTAAAGCTGCAACAGAGAAAGTTTCTCCTCTCAGAGAAAAAAGCATTGAAAATTTGTCTAGAATTCAAAGACTTAATTTAGAATTACAAAATTTAGATGAAGAAAACAGTAGAACACAAGATGAGATTGAAGATATTAAAAAATCTATTCAAACTCTTGATGATGATATTGCAAGAGAAAAAGGAATTATAATTGATGCAAATTCTAACGAAAAAAGACTTAAAGAGGAAAAATCCGAGCTAATTGAAGTAGACTCTAAATATTTTGAAACTGAAAAATTATCAAACGAAGAATTAGATGAAGCTAAAAGAAAACTTAAAAATGAACAAGAGAAGATAGATGAAGTAGTCAGCAATATTGCTGATGGAACTTTAAATATAAGTATTGGTCCAGTTAAAAATGTAAAAAACGCTATTAATAGAGTTAAAGAATTAATTGATAATAATCAAATAAATCAAGCAGTTACTTTATTAGATAGATGTAATATGGAACTTGATAATTTTTTGAATGATTTAAAAAATGAAAAGAGCAGAACCAAACTATTAAGTGTTAAAGAAAAATCACAGAACATAAAAGAACTGCAACAGAAATATGCAGATTCATATAGTAAAAATCAATCAATTAAAAATGAATCTATTAAACGAAATGAAAGAATTAAAACTATAGAAACTGAAATTGAGAGTTGGAAAAATCTATTATCTAATTCAGAAAAAATGGTTAGTGAATTAACTGAAAGAAAAAATAAACTAACAATACAATTAAAAGATTTAGATAATCAACCAAAAGTTCAGGCTGAAAGAAAGGGTCAAATTTCAGAAAATTTAAGAATTTCAGATAAAGAGAAGATTAATAACGATATAATTATTGAAGAAACAGATAATAAAATTGAAACTTTAAGAACACAACTAAATGAAATTCAAGAACAATCAATTCAAATAAGAGAAAGAAAAGCAAGTTCGGGCGCAACTATTGAGG
>MDSW01072923.1_pt1 | contig 10247 bp, 9 predicted proteins | sample 811171 | NCBI WGS metagenome assembly MDSW01 (sample SAMN05326641, study PRJNA326480) | marine metagenome | isolation source: seawater | place: Atlantic Ocean: North West | collected 2012 | reverse complement strand
TTTAAAGATGAAGTAAGAAGAATGGGGCTAGAGCTAAATATCCCAAAAGAGATGATAGATAGACATCCTTTTCCTGGGCCAGGATTAGGGGTGCGGATAATAGGGGAAGTGACAAAAGAAAAAACCAAAGTTCTTCAAGAAGCTGATCATATTTTTATAGAAGAGCTTATTAAAGCTGATTTATATGACAAAGTGAGTCAAGCATTTGCAGTCCTCTTACCAGTAAAATCTGTAGGCGTGGTTGGAGATGAGAGAAGGTATGCTGAAGTGGTTGGGTTAAGGGCAGTTGAAACGGTAGACTTTATGACAGCAAGGTGGGCGCATTTACCCTATAAATTTTTAGAACATGTTTCTAATAGAATAGTTAATGAAATAGAGGAAGTAAGCAGGGTAGTTTACGATATTTCCAGTAAACCACCTGCAACTATTGAGTGGGAATAACAAAATACTCTGAAAGTATCGATCTTAAAGTATTCTTTTCATACAAACTCCATACAAACTTTTAGTAAAAACAAATTATATATATGACATAATATGTAAATGTTTGAAAAAACTTATTCAAAAAAATCTATCGATGATGCTGCTTCTTTAATTGTAAGAATTGATAAAATTGTTGAAATAGAATTAGAAAAATTTCCCGTTGAAGGCATTCCATTTAATTATGAATTTCAACCAATCAGACTTTTTCAAGGAAAAGAGAAAAGGAATAAGGCAAAAATTAAATCTCTTTTTGTTAGCGGAGTCTTATATGCAGTTCTTGAACAAAAATTTGATGGAAAAAATAAACAGTTTTTTAAATTTACAAAAAAAGTCTTTTCAAAAACTTTTAATTACGGTTTAGGAGTAAGACTTGGAAAAATGATGTATAAAAATTTATTAAGAGACTCGAAAGATACATATGAACCTCATTTTAGGAAAGGTTATAAATGGGGGCAAAATCTTTATGAAAGACTATAATTCCATACAAACTCCATACAAACTTTTTTTAGATGCCTTACTATCAAGGGTTTCAGAGCATCGTTTTACTGAGTGGGAGTGAAAAATATTCCTGAAACCCTCATTCTTACAGGGTTTTCGTTTGACAAAGTTTGTCAAACTTAACAAATATCATCTCTTTTTTTAAAACTTTGATGATAATTCTTAGTAAGATTTTCAATCAGATAGTAAACTTAATATATGGAAACAAGCTATAAAGTTAAATTTAGATTTGTTATTGGTTTTATATTTACTTTTTTTATATTGGGACTGGTCATAGAATATAAATTTGGGATAATCAAAGATATTCAAAATGATCGCAATGAGAAAATTTGGTATAAACCTCTTCCAGAATTTCCTTCAAGTTTTAACAATAAAGCAGGCTTAAGCTCAAATAAATTTTTAGATTTGCCCTTAAATGAAGATGAAAAACTTTTTTGGAGAGAGAGTCTTCGTAATAGAATCTTAAATGAAATCAATGGGGAATTATTTCCCACTAAGCCAACTCAATACAAAATTCTTTCATCGAAGAAAACAGTCAGTTTAGAAGAACAAGAGCTTTTAATAACTAGTTTTGATGGTCAACTAATTCCTGCAAGATTATTTATTCCAGTCTCTAATGGATCAAGTCCTGGCATACTATTTATTCCTGGTCATTCAGGATCACAATCAGGTATGCTTCAGTTATCTGATGAAGTTGATTCATATCAACATGCTGCCGCGAGAAAACTGGCAGAATCAGGTTTTGTAACATTAACTTTTGAATTAAGAGGTTTTGGATATCTAGGTATGCCAGATTATCCTGAGCATAATCTTTGGGCATATAACGCTTTACAAAAAGGTGAATCATATAAAACACTTATTTTAAAAGATACTGCTGTATTAATCGCTCTATTAAAGGAACACTCAAAAGTAGACTCAAATAGAATAGGTATCACAGGAGCATCATATGGCGGTGAGGTGGCTGTACAGTATGGAGCTCTTGACAAAAATATTAAAGCAATAAGCTTTCACTCTTATGCAGGAAATATCGGAGTACCTGATGATTTAGACAATTCATCTATAACACCTGATCTCTGTCATATTTTACCTGGTATCGATAGTTGGATGACTCAAGAGAATTGGATTTGGCTTTTAGCTCCTAGAAATATTCAAGGTATAAGAGGAATTGAAGATAAAAAAGATTTCATGAAAAATTATGATATATATGCAATGGGTTGGGATGATAAGTCTAAAATAAAGATGCAGATTGAAGAGGGGGGACACAGTTACTTTACTAATTCATCAATTAATTTCTTCCAATCTAACCTTTAAGAGATTTACAGTAACTATTGAGTGGGAATGAAAAAATATTTAGTTTATAATTTTTTAATCAAAACTCAGTAAATATAATTTATTATGACTTTTAAATCAGAAGTGACACAAGGTACCAGATTCGAATTTGGTAAAAATTGGTCTCAATTCCTTCGATTATTAAATGAAGATAGAGTCAAGCTAGCTGAAGAATCTTTACTTAGATTGCTTGAAGTTGATACTCTTGAAAATAAAACCTTTTTAGATATTGGCTCTGGAAGTGGTTTGTATAGTCTTGCAGCAAGACGTCTGGGAGCAAAAGTTCATTCTTTTGATTATGATCCACAGTCTGTCTCTTGTACATCTGAATTAAAAAAAAGATATTTTGCTGCTGATGATGATTGGAATATAGAATCAGGGGACATTTTAAATAAGGAATATTTAGAAAAATTAGGCAGATTTGATATTGTTTATTCTTGGGGAGTTCTTCATCATACAGGAGATATGTGGAATGCAATTAATAATTCATCGCAATGTGTAAAAAATGGCGGCCAGTTTTATTTATCCATTTACAATGATCAGGGTGGTAAAAGTAAAAGGATACTCATAATAAAGAAACTTTATAATGCTTTTCCAAATGGACTCAAGTGGATAATTTGGATGCCGATGTTAATAAAGCTTTGGTGGAGAAATACTGTAAGAGATTTAATTCAAGAAGGTAAGTTATTTTCAACTTGGAGGAATTATGCTCAAGTCGAAGCAAGAGGTATGTCAGCATTCACAGATGTTATAGATTGGGTTGGTGGACTGCCATTTGAAGTAGCAAAACCCGAAGAAATTTTTGATTTTTTTGTTCAAAGAGGCTTTAAGCTCAAAAAGTTAAAGACTTGCGGAGGTGGTATAGGCTGCAATGAATTTGTCTTTAAAAAATCAACTGAATAATTCAAGTGTTATTATTGTTATTGACTCTTTAGATGGTGGAGGAGCAGAATCTCAAGTATTAAAATTAGCATCTGGGTTATCGCAAGAAAATATCGATACGACAATATTTGCCCTTAGAGGAAAAGGCCTTTTAACAAAAAAAGCCTTAAATCTAAAATTAAAAGTTATAGAAGGTAATTTTAAATCAAAAAGAAATATTAAATCTTTCATATGTGGTTTTTTATTATTATGTAAAATTATCCGCTCAAAAAAACCTTGTATAGTTCATACCTTCTTGCCTTTATCAAATTTTCTAGGAACAATTGCTGCGACTATTTCAGGGGCACATCTTATAATTTCAAGCAGACGAGGACTTATAAAACTTAATTATTTAAAAAAAAGATGGAGAGTTTTTGATAGAGTAAGTAACTTTTTATCAAACAAAATCACTATTAATTCTTTTGCAATAAGAGCTGAAATGGAAAAAATAGATTCTGTAAATTTAGATAAAGTAATATGCATAAGAAATGGAATTGATTTAGAAAAATTCAATATTCCTAATTATGATAGAGAATCTATTAGATCGGAATTGGGAATATCATATTCTAATTTTGCTTGGATTAAAGTTGCAAACTTTTCAAGCATCAAGGGCCATGCAGATCTTATAAGAGGATTTAAACAAATAGATCGCAGATATAATGCAAAATTATTTCTAGTTGGAAAAGATAATGGAGTTCTGAATAATTTACGAGGGTTGGTAGAAGAATTGCAACTAGAAAAAGAAGTTAATTTTTTAGGCTTTATAGAGGATATTCCAAAGATATTATTAGCAATGGATGGTTATATTTGTGCTTCGCACACAGAAGGTTTCTCAAATGCAATATTAGAGGCAATGGCTGCAAAACTTCCAGTAATTGCAACTAATGTTGGTGGAAATCCTGAAATAATACAACATGGTAGTTGTGGAATTCTTATAGAGCAAAAAAACAAAAATGATATTAGGGATAATATGATAATGTTAATGGAAAATGATAATCTTAGAAAAAAATTATCTGATGAATGCTTCAAAACTGTAAATGAAAAGTACAGTTCAAAAAAAATGATAGAATCACATATCAATCTCTATAAGTCAGGTTAAAGATTATGTGCGGAGTTGCAGGATTTTTAATAGATTCACCAAAAAAAAATCATTTTAATTTTGATTTAGCGCTTAAGGACATGACTGATTCAATTATTCATAGAGGTCCAGATGATGCGGGTATATGGTACGATAAATCTAACGGTATTGGGATCGGACATCGCAGACTTTCTATTCTTGACCTTAGTAGCGCTGGTCATCAACCAATGGACTCTTCAAATGGAAGATTTGTTATAGCTTTTAATGGAGAAATCTATAACCATCTAGATATTAGAGCAGAAATTGAAAATTTAGATAAAAAAATAAATTGGCGAGGCCACTCTGATACAGAAACCATATTGGCAGCTTTTGAGGTTTTTGGCGTTGAAGAATCGATTAAAAAGTTTATAGGTATGTTTGCTTTTTCTTTGTGGGATAGGAAAAGAAAAGTACTTACCTTAGTAAGGGATAGAGTTGGAGAAAAACCAATGTATTATGGTTGGCAAAATACCTCTTTCGGTAATGTTTTTATTTTTGGTTCTGAATTAAAAGCTATTAAATCATTCCCTGAACTTAATTTAGCGATAGATAGGGGGTCTTTATCTTTATTTCTTAGTCATGCATATGTCCCATGCCCGCATTCAATTTATGAAGATATATTTTCATTAGAGCCTGGAGAAATTCTTGAAGTTTCCATTGATGATAAAACTTCTAAGTCTAAAAAATATTGGGATGTCAGTGAAGTAATAAAAAATAATACAGTTAATAAATTTAATGGCACTTCTAGTGATGCAGTAAAAAAGTTAGAGAGCTTAATTGCTTCATCTGTGAAAAGACAAATGATATCAGATGTCCCTCTCGGAGCTTTTTTATCAGGAGGTATAGATTCTTCAACAATTGTTTCACTCATGCAATCTCAATCATCTAAACCTATCAAGACTTTTACAATAGGATTTAATGAAAAAGGTTTTGATGAGGCAAAATATGCTAAATCAATAGCAAAACATCTAGGAACGGATCATACCGAGTTATATGTAGACGCAGATAGTGCTATGAAAGTAATTCCTGATATGCACTCTATATATTGTGAACCATTTGCTGATCCAACTCAGATTCCAAATTATATAGTCTCAAAACTTGCTAATAAAGACGTAAAAGTAGCTTTGTCGGGTGATGGTGGTGATGAACTTTTTGCTGGATATAGTCGATATAATCATATTGATAATTTGTGGAAAAAATTAAATTATTTCCACCCCTCAATTAGAAATATGATTTCTAAATCTTTAAAATTTATATTTAAACAATCGATTTATACTAATTATGAATCTGATAAATTGAATTATTTTAGCAAAAGAATTGTCTCAGGTTCTGATGTATTGAAATATAAAAAAATTGATCAGCTTTATTCTCATGTCATAACTCAAATTCCTTACTCCGAAGAAGTCGTAATAGATGGTTTTAAAAAAGATAGCAAATTAGATCATTTAAAGCCTGATTTTGGAAATATTTCTGCTATTGAATTGATGATGGCAACGGATACTGTTAATTATTTGCCGGATGATATTTTAACTAAAGTTGATAGAGCGGCTATGAAGACATCTCTTGAAACAAGAGTACCTTTTTTAGATCATGAGATTATTGAATTTACATGGAGTCTTCCAATTTCATATAAAATTAAAGATGGCCTTTCAAAGTGGCCTTTACATGAAATACTCAAAGAATATATCCCAGAACATTTAACGAAAAGAGAAAAAATGGGATTTAGTGTCCCTATACATGAGTGGATTAGGGGACCATTAAAAGAGTGGTGTGAAGGTCTTTTAAATGAAGAAAGAGTAAAGCATGAAGGATTCTTTAATGAGCATATTATAAATAAAAAATGGAGCGAACATCTTGAAGGTAAGGCAAATAATATTACATTTTTATGGCCAATTTTGATGTTTCAATCTTGGTTTGAGAATCACTAATTATGAAATTTAAAAATATTTATATTCTTGTGCCTGCATTTAATGAATCTAAAGTAATCAGAAAAACTCTTGAAGAGCTCTTGTTAGAGTTCTGTAATGTAGTTGTTGTCAATGATGGCTCAACAGATAATTTCAATGAGTCAACTGAAGGATTAAATATTACAGTGCTCAATCATGAGATTAATTTAGGTGTAGGTGCTGCCGTTCAGACAGGATTTGAATATGTATGCAAAAAACCTTCAGCTCATGCTGTTATAACTTTTGATGCTGACGGCCAGCATTCGGTTCATGATGCGGTCTCAATTGCAGAGGAAATCAATAAAAGCTCTGAAGGAATAATATTTGGCAGTAGATTTATAGAACACCATAACAACATTCCTTTTATTAAGAGAATTGTCTTAATGATTATCGCTAAAATTACAACTTTTGTAACTGGAGTAAATTTAACAGACGCACATAATGGTTTAAAAGCATATAAAGTGAACGCTATTAAAGAATTAGAGTTGAAATTTTCAGGATATTCTTATGAATCCGAATTAATCAAGGAAGTTTCATTAAAAAATATAAGCTATAAAGAAATTTCTACCGATGTGAAATATACTAATTATTCAATTTCAAAAGGTCAAAAACTCTCTGATGGACTCTTGATATTAGAAGATTTGCTAAAATTATGGAAATAAACAAATTATTAAAAACATTATGATTATTAAGATTTTTTTTCTATCTATTTTTGCTATCTTGTTTCTTTATGGTTTGATAAGACCTTTTGCAAGTATATTTGCAAAACTACTATTATTAATAGGTTCATTGTTGGGTTTTTTAAGCCTTTTAGGCGCAAAATATGTTAATGAAATAGCTCTTTTTGTAGGAGTAGAAAATGCAACATTGCTATATCTATATTTTGGACTAGTGACTATATTTTTATTTACTATAACTACTTTAAATAGATTTGATGAAGTAAACAATAGAATTACAAGGCTTACAAGAAAAATAGCATTACTTGAATCAGAAATAGAAGAAAAATAGATTAAGATTTTTTATCAAAAATATCTATTATGCAGTAAGAAAGAATAGACACTATCAAATCTGCAAGAAATTTTGATAATAGAATATTTTGTAGATAATAATTTTGAAATAAACCTAGCATCAAAGAAGAAAATAATGGATTTATTAAAGCAATGACAAAAAAAATGGGGTAAAAATTTTTACCATTTTTAAAAATATCACGCCGCATAAAAAAAGACGATGTAGCTACAAAAAAAGCCCTTAGACCAAAATTCAATAAATAAATATAATCAAATAAGTTTTTTAGAATAAAAAAAGCAATAATTTCTGCAGTATAAAATACCAAAACATAAGAATAATATTTTATTATTTTAATCAACAGCAGTATTCTTAAAAAAATACCAACAAACACCGAACATTAATAACGGAATTATTGGTAAAAGATATCTCATATGGCTTATTGTTAATAGGGGTACTATAACAATAGCCAAAGTTGTATATAATCCATAAAGTTCATATTTTTGAATAAATTTTATGAATGAATATATTCCTAAAGAGTGAACAATTAACAAGAGTACAGATATAAAAAATTGGATGTAACCTGAAATAGATCCATTAAAAAATATTGAAACAAAACCTTCATTTGCAGCACCTTCTCTGAATCCCAACAAGAAGATAATATTAAAGAATTTATTTAAATAATAATTGTTATTTAGTAAAAAAGTATCACTAAAGGTTTTATACAATAAGAAATTTATGCCTATGACTAAAATCAATAATATTACAATAAAACTTATTTTTTTATTAATCACAAATTCTTTAAAGAGGCGATAAGTTGCAAATAAGAATATAGATGGCATTAAAGAGGCTCTTAGATTTATTAATAATACTGCCAATCCTGCAAAATAATAATTAATTTTAATATTTTTTATAGAGTAATAACTAATCAATAAAATTCCTAAAAAACCAAAAATGTCAGTGTAAAATCTTGCAAAGTATATTCCTAGATATGGATGAAAGGAAAGCGACAATAATAATATTATTTGACCAGTTCTACTTAGAAAATCTTTAAATAAGATATAAAAGAAACATATCGAAAAAATATTAATTACTATAGCTAGAGAAATTAATGTAAAACCAGACAGGGCTTCTTCATAATTTAATCCCATGGTACATAAAAATTGACTATAGGCAATGTTAACCATTATATCTCCCGTACCAATACAATCTTTATATGCTTCCATATCGGGGTATCTAAATATATCTAGGCCAAGAAAATTTGTATATATATAATAAATAACGTAACTAAAAAAAGTTTTGAGAAATATTAAAAAAAGTAGATCTTTTTTATTTTCAGTTAATTTTTTTATCAATGATTAAATACTCTCAAATATAAACTCTGTTAAAATAGTTTGTATACTAGGATTTTACATATATGTCAGATTTTTTAAAAGAAGAATGCTTGTGTTGTGGTCAAAAATTATTAAAAGAAAAGATGAGCTTCGAATCCTCAGATGTTTTTATATGTAAAAATTCATGTATCTTTTCAATACCAAAAATTGATACAAATTCTATATATGATAGTGAATATTTCAAGAATTATTATTTTAAAGAATTAAATATTGAACAATCAAAAATGTTTAAAAAATTAATTGTCTTTTTGAGTCGATATATTAAAAAGGGTTCGATTCTTGATTACGGATGCGGTGTTGGTACTTTCTTAGCAACCTTAGAAGAAAAAGGATTTAAACAAAATGTAGGAATAGATATAAGTGAATATTCTATATCAGAAGCAAAATCTAAAGTTAAAAATAGCAGTTTTTATTATGATATAAATGAATTAGGCTCTAAAAAATTTGATTGTATTAGTTTTGTAGATAGTATTGCTCATATTCAAGACATTAATAATGTTATTTCGAACCTAATTGCAAAAAATCTTAAGCAAAATGGCTATTTGCTAATAAGAACACCAAATATTAATAGCTTATATATAATATATGTAAGACTAATAGGCTTCTTTTTTCCTAAAAGATTTCAAAGCACACTATTGTTTATTCCTAATAGACTATTTTTATTTAATAAAAAGTCAATTACTCTTTTTTTGAATAAGTTTGATATGGAAATTCAAGATTATTTTATTGAACCAGAATTCTCAATCGTTCCATCTAAATTTTCAAATACTAATTTTTTTAAATCATTTATTGTAGATATATTAAGAAATAAAATACCTTCATTTATAAACCCAAAAAATTCAATCACTCTAATAGCAAAATTTAAAAATGAATAAACAACAAAAAATAAGAAGTGAAAATGTTGACTGGGATGTGGTAAATGATTTTGGTTCTGAGTGGGAAGAATTTCAATTTGATTCCCATGATATTGATATTCTTAGAGATGCTTATAATCAGTATTTTGATATTTTTCCATGGGATTTAATTTCATTAGAATCTGAGGGTTTTGATATGGGCTGTGGTTCCGGGAGATGGGCGCAATTTGTAGCCCCTAAAGTCGGTAAACTAAACTGTGTTGACCCCAGTAGCGCAATAAATATAGCAAAAAAGAATTTAAAAAAATATGATAATGCTAAATTCTTTCAAGAAACTGTAGACCAATGTTCATTGGTAGAAGAATCCCAAGATTTTGGCTATAGTTTAGGAGTTTTACACCATATTCCTGATACTCAAAAAGCAATAAAAGATTGTTCAAAAAAACTTAAAAAAGGAGCTCCCTTTTTATTATATTTATATTATAACTTTGAGGATAAACCTTTTGTATTTAAGTTAATCTGGAAATTAACTGATTTCTTAAGACTAAATATAATTTGTAGATTGCCTTCTCCAATTAAAAAGTTCGTTTGTAGTTTGATAGCAATCTTTATATATTTCCCTCTTGCCAAATTCGCTAGAATATTAGAATTAATAAAACTTAATGTTGATAATATACCGCTATCTGATTATAGAAATAAAAGT
>MDSW01014326.1_pt1 | contig 10247 bp, 2 predicted proteins | sample 811171 | NCBI WGS metagenome assembly MDSW01 (sample SAMN05326641, study PRJNA326480) | marine metagenome | isolation source: seawater | place: Atlantic Ocean: North West | collected 2012 | reverse complement strand
GGCAACGGCCCTGAGAGAGAAGCAAAAACAGTCCCTGCTCCTCATGACCGGCCTGAGCAGCGAAGAGGGCCTGCGCGACGGGGTTGCGGACACATATCACAAGAAGTTTGAAGACGCGCAGGCAGCCTTGTCGTTGTCGCTCGACAATCTCAACCGCAACACCGCCCCGTCCGGGCCGAAAACCGGGATCCTGGGCAGATTGTTCCGGACCGCACCGAAGGCGGCGCCCGGCCAGGACCCGCTGCTTGTGTGGAGAGTGGGAGAGCCCCTCCGCAGAATGGCGGAAGCCCTGCCGCCTGTCTGCTATTTCAACCTGGACACATCCGTCACCGAAGATCTTCTGGCGCAGGCAAAGGAGCGCATCGGCGATATCCTGAAGCAGCACGGGCTGCGCGCCGACTTCGAAACGGTCGAGGAAGCGCAGGCTTTGGCGCTTTCGCTGGACTATTCCTCTCCAACCCGGGGAACCGCCGACAATCTTGTCACAATCCTGTCTCTCGAACGTCTCCTTGCCGGCTTCCGGCAGTTCTCGCCGGCGGAACGCGAGGCGCTGGGCGCCTTTGCACTCAGTCTCCATCCGCTTCCCCCAAACGGCAAGCCGTCGGCGAAATGGCTCGACACCGTCGACGAAACCGCCGACGACGAGATCCTCGACAAACTGCTGGCAACCGTCGGGCCCGACAGCAGCCCGAACGACGACATCCTTGTCGCAGCCGTCCATGCGGCCGCGCGCATGCCCGGTGTCGGGACGCAAACCCTGGAAATGCTCGTCACTTCCGGCTTCGAAGACGCACCCCAGGGCAAACGGCACGAGCGCCTGGCAAATGCAGCCCTGTGGACGCTGTCGCAACGGCGTGGCGATGGCGCCGTTGCCGCGATGCGGCGCATCGCAGAGACCTGCCGGTGGATCACGGGCCGGGATCTCGCCGCCACGTATCTGAAAACGATGTTGAGAGGGGATGCCGACGACCCGGTCCTGAGCGGTGAACTGTTGCTGCCTGCGCTCAAGATCTGGCCCGAGCCCTACCGCGAACCGCTGGCCGGCGGCCATGCCGTTTTCCAGTACGACGCCCCGGACCGTCTTTCGCTCACCTGGGAAACCACCGACGGCAAGACGTCTGTCAATCCATCGGCACAGATGAAATCAGACGATCCGGCCAGCATAAAACGGCTGAAAAAGCTGGTGCCCCAGCTGGAGCGGACGTTGCAAGCCCACATCCGGTGGGTCGAACGCCTCTTTCTGTCCGCCAGCTCCTTCCGTTTCGATGAATGGCAGGAGCGTTATCTGGAGCATGAAACCAGGGGCGCCTTGACGCGCTATCTGATCTGGCGCGCAGAAACCGAAGACGGCGAAGCTTGCAGCTTTATGCCCTGGCAAGACGGTTTCCGGGATGCCGCCGGCAACGCCGTCGATCCGTCCGGATGCCTGATTTCCCTCTGGCACCCGGTCGACGAACCCGAAGGCGTGGACGCCTGGCGGGCTTATCTGGTCGAACAGGCGCTGGTGCAGCCCTTCGCGCAGGCCTTCCGCAGCACGTATGAAACAGAGGAATTCATCCGCGCGTCGGACATGTTCACCAAGGCTCACATAACGACAGGTTGGCGAAGCAATATCGGCAGGCTTACGGAGAGTTATGGTTGGACGCTCTCGAGCAAGCTGTCGGAAAGAAAAAAGACCGACACGGCACTTTACCTTTTCGATCCGGTTAGTCGCCTTTATGTCACCACCGGCCTGACACCAAAATCTATCCACGGTCATATCGTCGAATGGTACGAAACGGCGCCAATCTCTTTGGCGCGCGCCGAACTCGGCGCAACACCAACAAAGGCAGGTTTGAAGAAGGCGAAGCCGCTGGCGCCGTCGGATCTTACCGCAGTACAGCACTCGGAAGTCGTCAGGAGCCTTCTCGGCCTTCTGTCCGAAGACCTGAAGAAGCCGGCCGAGACGCCGCCCATTACGCCCGGGCGTAACGCACCCTTTTCCGAGGTTCCGTTCGTTAGACCTATGAGCGAGGAGCGCGCGCGCGTCATCGGTGCGTATGCAGCACAGCTGGCAGATCCCCGTGCTGCTAAGACCTGGCTTGGCAAAGACGAAGGCGAAGACCGGATTTCGGTCCAGAAGACGGGGCGGCTCCGGATCAACGGGGTGAAGGAACGCTATATCTTCTGTCCCTTCGAAAACCGTGTGTGGAGCGCAGACGGTCTTTCAAATTGGAACTGCAGTCCATCGGACAGTCAGGTTGAAGGGGCCGCGCAGGTCCCCTTCGGACAGGACCCTCTGCTGCGCCGCATGACGGCGACCATCCAGCTCCTAAGCAAGGACGACAGGCCCGCAAACGGCCGCCTGACGAAGGGACGGTACTAGGGATGCCTCCCAATGCCCAACCTGTGGTGTCCGATGTGTCGTCCATACCGTACCACCACGAGCTTACCGAGTGCCTGAAGCGGCAAGAAGACGGCCTGTGGGAGTGGTTTTCCTCCGACGAGTTGACCGAGCATGCCAACCGGGACGCGCGCCTGTATCTATTAAAAAATGCCGTCAGGCTGGGAGAAGACGACCATCCGGAGCTTCATGCCCTCGCGCGTGAGATTGCTGAAGCCCTCGGCATTGCTGCACCGGTCACGCTATATCAGGGCAACAATGGCGGCCAGCGCAATGCGATACTGGTCAGGATGAATTCCGAAGTGGCGATCTTCTTCGGCGGCGACATCCTGTCTTTCCTGTCGGAGGAAGAACAGCGTGCGCTCCTCGCCCATGAGATGGCGCATTTTCTGTTCAAGTCCGTTGATGGCGGCTCTTTCGAGATCACGGACAATCTTCTGAGCTGGATCTGCCAGCACGGCGGCGAGCCGTCTCACCGGCGTTCCCTCTGGCTCTCCCAGCTTTATCAGGAAATCTATGCGGACCGGATCGCCTTGCAGGTTTGCAGCGGCCTCCAGGCGCCGCTTTCCCTGCTGGTGAAGGTCGGCGCGGGGATCGCGAATGTGTCGGCCGAGGGCTATCTGAAACAGGCCGAAGAAGCGTTGGAAACCGCGACCCGCGACGGACACTACAGCGGTGCGGACAGCGACACCCATCCGGAGCTGTTCATACGGGCCCTCGCCATGCGGGACTGGATTGAGGACCGCGAGCAGGCCGACGCCAAACTCAGGCTCATGGTCGAAGGCGAACCGGCGCTCGATGCGCTCGACCTGATCCAGCAGGGCCGGACCACCGAACTCACCCGCGCGGTCATCGAGGTCCTGATCAAGCCGCGCTTTGCCGAAAGCGAACCTCTCGAAATCATGGCCCGCAGCTATTTTCCGCAATTCGACCGCCGCCGTGCGTCCGACGTGAACCGGTCGGAGCTTGCCAAAGAGCTGCGCAGAGCCTCTCGAAGTCTCAAGACCTATTTCTGTTATGTCCTTGCCGATTTCGCACTGGCAGATCCCGAACTCGAGGATTTCGTGCTTCTTGAGGCTATTCGCCTGGCGGATGACTGGGAGATGACGGAAGCCTTCGACGAGATTGCAGATAAGGATCTCGGGATCGACAAGGCGCGTCTCTCCCAATTGCGTGACCGGATCGCAGGCGGCTTTCCCGAAGGCACCCTGGCCGACGGCGAAGGGGAGGGCGAATGAACGCCGTGCCGCAGGATATCGAGCAGGTATTGCCCGAAAAAGGCTTCTCTGCGCTTCTGGAGACGTTCAACAACGCCAATTCCATCGGCACCGACGATGTCATTGCCGCATGCCTTCCCCTGTTGCAGCAGGTGGCCGATGCCCACGACGGCGGACAGGTGGCGCCCCTGGCCGATCCTGACACGCTCGGCCTTGCCGGGGGATGCCTGTTCTTCAGGGCGGACGACGTTCGCCCGGCCCGCAGGAATGCCGCGGTGGCCGACCGCAAGTGCAAGACGAACGCGGCCCTTCACATCGTCGACGAAGTCAATCTGGTTGTCGAGGACAGCGACCATGTGCTTCTGGGCTCCACCAGGCTCAGCGCCAGCGACCGCAGGGTCGCGGAGGAAAAGACCGGCCGTCCGAGTTACCTGACAGGCTATCGGTCCTGGGAGATCGAGAACGGTCACCACGACCCCTTGACCGATATCTACCTGCTGGGCCTGATCCTGGCTTCGCTCGCGACCGGCCTGGATTTTCACGACCGCGAACAGCTCGAAACCTTCATCGGCGCACGCCGCGATCTTCAGCGCCTGAACGGCCGCCTGCATCCGGTCCTGGTGCGTGTCATCGAACGCATGACCGCGTTGGAGCGGTTCGACCGGGCACAGGACCTGCGCTCGCTCTGCGACGCGCTCGACAACTACCGTCGCATCGGATCGGACTTCGACCGGACGCTCAAACCCGGCTCCCAAATGCCGGCAGACCGGGACACGGCCATCATCAAACGGCTGCGCGCACGCCTCTACGACACCTCACGGCGCAACCGGCTGCTTTACCACCGCCCGATCGCCGGCGAGCTCAATCTCACCGAGGCCTCCGTTCCGCTGGTCATCAACCCGGACCTGATCAAGGCAGGAGACCTGTTCACCGGCACATCCAGGGCAATGAAGACGCTCATTTCCGGACAGGACCTGGTTCTTGGGGACTGGATCCGGTTCGAGGAAATGCTTTTCGCACCGGCCGTTCTCGCCCGTCTTAGGCTCGATGCCATGCGCGTAGAACAGGATTTGGGCGCTTCTCCCCTGAGGCTGATCCCGGCCATGCTGCATTGGTATGACCTCAAGAACGCGCCCGACACGCCGGTCACCTCGCCCTTACTGCTCCTGAAAGCGCGGTTGACCAGGCGCAAGGGGGTGCGCGATGCATTCGTGCTCAGCATCGATGAACCGGAGGCCGATCTCAATCCGGCTCTGGCCTTTGTCTTGAACCAGCTTTACGGCATGGTCCTGCCCGAGCGGGTCGACCTGTCAAAGCCGAATGCGCTGAACGATCTTTACGAGACAATCCGGCAGCAGATTCTGGCATCAGAACCGGGCGTTTCCTTCACATTCACCGACAAGCCGAAGCGCCGCCTTCTGCACACCACCGTTCGCAGGCGTCTGGACCAGTTTCAACGCCGCCAGCGGAGCGGCAAGGGCAAACGCGACGACAAGATCACCGACTATTCCTACGACGCGAAAAACTACAAACCGCTTGGCATCCAACTGTTCCAGAGCCGCGTTCGTATTCCCGAAGCGCCGTTCCGCAACATAGCGGGCCGCCCGCTGCCCCGGTATTTCAACCTGGTGAAGATGAGCGGTGCGACGCAGACGGAAAAAAGCCAGATCTTCGTGCAGGCGGTTGCGGCTTCGGAGGGCCGGTTCGACTGGAGTCTGGATACGTCCTCCGTCGTTCTCGGCAACTTCAACTATCAGAAAATGTCGCTTCTGCGCGACTACGACCAACTGGCCCAGAGCGAGGATCTGCGCGGACCGCATTTTTCGCGCTTCTTCGACAGGGCGCCGCGCGAAACCCTGGCCGAGCAGGATGCCGCCCCGGAAAATCTGCATAACATTCTCCCATCCGATCCGTCCCAGGACCAGGCGGTGGCCGCGGCCCAGGGCAGCAAGAGCCTGGTGCTGCAGGGTCCCCCGGGCACGGGAAAATCCCAGACGATTGCCAACCTGATCTCGAATTTCGCCTATCGCGGCAAAAGGGTGCTGTTCGTCTGCCAGAAACGAGCCGCGCTCGATGTCGTGCGCAATCGCCTGACGGGGGCGGGGCTCGGAGATCTGACCGCTGCGTTTCACGACGCCAAGACCGGACGCGCCGCCTTTGTTGAAGAACTGGGCAAACTTTATCAAACCTGGACCGACGCGCCACTCCCGAACACCCTGGAGCGGCTGAACCGCGACAAGACCCGTATTCTCGACCGCTTGAAAAAAGCCCGCGCCTCTATCGAAACCCTGGTGCGCGCCATGGAGGACCCGGCGGAAGATGTCCCGCTGCACCGTCTTCTTGAAGAAGCGATCGCCAAAGGCATCAAATTTGAGGTCACCCGAACATCGTCCCAAACGTCGTCTCTGGAATGTGATGTCACGTCGATGCCCGATGCCCGCGCATGGGAGGACTGGCGCGCGGCGATGGCGCAGGCACTGCCGGTTCTCACCCGTGCGACCGACGGCCGGAAATTCGCCGAAACGACCGAATACAGGCTTCGCCGAAAAATCTGGGGCAATCCCGCCGAGGCAGCGGATTTGCCCCGGCACATTGAAAGACTTGCAGGCCTTCTGCAGAAACTGAAGGAACGGGACTCCGGTTTGTTCTCTGGGGAGCCCGGCTTCGGCGCATTCAACCTCTTTCAGCTCCAAGACCTGGCACGATACGCCCGCGCAATCCATGCGCTCGGTCCCGACGTGCCCCGGGCGATTGCACGTGGCGACACAGAGGCGCGCAGGCAGTTCGAGGAAGATGTTCGCGCCCTGGAGGACCTTGGCAGCCAGCAGCAAAAATACGCCCGGCTCGCTTCCGTATGGGTCTTGCCGCTGGACCTGCAGGAAGTCGAGGCCGCCCTTGCGGTGGCGCAGGCCGAAGAAGGCGGGTTCTTCACGAAGCTGCTGTCCTCCCGTTTGCGGTCGGTCGCAAAGCTTGTCCAGGCACGTACCGACCTTTCCGGGCTCGCGGTCGCGCCGACCCTGACACAGATTCTGACTTGGCTCTTCGAACACCTCCGGACAAGCGAGGCGCTGAAGGAAAAAACGGCATCCTTCGCGCAGCGCTACGGCACCGGCGAGCCGCAAGACATCAGGCAGAAGCTCGACGCCGTCTCGAAATGCGCGGCCTCGCTTTCTCCCGACCTTGCCATCGTGGCCGCAGGCCTGCTGCAAGATCCCGAGCCGGGCCGATTTAAGGTGCTGGCAGACAGCGCCTCCGACCTGGAGGAAGCAGCAGACCTGATGCGGCGACTGTTCGGCGATGACGCATCGGCCCTAACCGCTGCGGAGGTGCTGGAGGCACTCGGCGACTTGCGCGCACACTCCGCCCGGCTGCCGATGCTGGCGAGCATCCTCCAGCCGCTTGCAGACGCCCCGGATGGGATCTGGGCACTGCTGGCGAGCCCGGAAACCGATATCGAGGACATCGACCGCCGCGTGTTGACGACGGTCCTGGAACGACGCCTGGAAGCGCATCCGGAATTGGACGGAATCGACTTCAACGTTCTGTCGCTGGCCAGGCGCCAGCTTGCCGAGGCTCAAACGGACCTGCAAAAGATCAATGCCGAGATCCTGACAACCAGACAGCGAAGCCTCTTCCGCAACGACTTCGTCTTGTCCAACCGGACTGCGAGCGGCCTGACCCCTGACGAGAAATCCCGGCGTGACACCGTACTTGCCGCCCGCCGGGTCCTGGAAAACGAGTTTTCTAAATCACGTGCTTTTCGGCCAGTGCGCGAGCTGGTGCAGGACGACTGCAATCACATCGTTTCCACCATCAAGCCCATCTGGATGATGAGCCCCGTTTCGGTCTCCGACATTCTTCCGCTGCACACCGGTGTTTTCGATGTGGTTATCTTCGACGAAGCCTCCCAGATCACGGTGGAAGAGGCATTGCCCGCCTGCGTTCGCGCGAACCAGATCGTGGTCGTCGGCGACAGCAAACAGCTGCCGCCAACCGTTTTCTTCAGTTCCAACGCTCTGGAAGAAGATCTCGACGAGGAAGACCATGACTTTGAACTGGACCAGGAAAGCCTGCTTTCTCTGGCAGACGAGAAAATGCCGAACGTCATGCTGCGCTGGCACTACCGCTCCCGGCACGAGGCTCTGATCGCATTTTCCAACACGGCGTTTTACGACACCAGGCTCCTGTCGATCCCGGCTCCGCAACCGATTGGGAAGGCTTCCGAAATCGTTGTGCCGGAGGACGTTCACCATTGTCCGGACCCGGAAACGGTCTTCGGGCGTGCCTTGAGCTTTCACCATCTTCCCCACGGCATTTACACCGCGCGCAGCAACGACGCCGAAGCGCAATACGTTGCCCGGCTTCTGCGCAGTATTCTGATGCAGAAAAGCGGCATGACAATCGGCATTGTCGCGTTTTCTGAAGCCCAGCAGAGGCAGATCGAAGAAGCCATCGCAGAACTGGCGGAAGAGGATGAAGCCTTCGCACAACAGCTTGCCGAGGAACAGGAACGTACGGAAAACGGTGAATTTTTGGGCCTCTTCGTCAAGAACCTGGAAAATGTTCAGGGCGACGAACGCGATATCATCATCATCTCGGTGTGCTACGGCCCGAATGTCACGCAAAAGATGCGCATGAACTTCGGACCGATCAACAAGCTGGGCGGGGAAAAGCGTTTGAACGTCATTTTCTCCCGGGCACGCCGGCACATGGCAATCGTCTCCTCAATCACCGGTGACGAAATTACGAACGACTACAACACGGGCGCCCTCGCGCTGAAGACGATGCTGCAGTTCGCACGGGCGACCTCCGCCGGTCGGGCCGCAGAGGCGGAGCGTCTTCTGGATCGCTATCGCAGCGGCGACGTTGTTAAAGCTCGCACGACAGAAAACGGCGCGGCCCTGGCGGTCCTGTCGGACTGGGTGCAAGAGATCGCGAGCGTTGATTGCGATCTCAACGTCGGCCTGTCCGAGTTTGTGATCGATATCGTTCCGCGCCTGCCGGCGGACAGGACGGTCACCGGTAAGCCGCTGGCCATTCTCATCGATACTAGCGCCCTTTACGACCGCGGCGCTGCCGGGGAAATGCTGACGAGCCGCGCCGCGATCCTGGGAACGGCCGGTTGGGAAGTTCTGACCATCCCGCTCAAGGACATCTGGCAAAAACCACAAGACGTAAAGTCCGGGTTACAGCAGTTTTTGATATCGCAAGTTTCACCGTGAACTGAATGTGATTGGTCCGTATCGCCCTGGTACTTGAACAGCGGACCAAACACGACGAACTCAAACGGCGAAAGAAGGCTTCATTCAAAAAACGGATGCCAAGTGAAGTTGCGCGATTTGCCAAGTGAACTTGCGCGCTACACCAAAAGCGAGAATTCAAAGATCTGGAGCGACTACGTGGACGGGTTCGTGGCAGGGCATTTTATTAGGGATGCGCTAATCGGCTGAAGCCAAAAACGCTCAGCGAATATCGCAAGTTTGGAATCAGACAGCCGGAGTCAAGAGCAGCCAGCCCACTTCCAGTCCCATTCCGGTCAGTCACCTGCGCGCAGACTTGTGCGCCGCAGCTCATGCCAAGCAATAGGCGTTGTCTGAGACCAAGAAATGGTGTGCTGTAACGCGCAAGAACAGATGGCACTAAGGGGATATGCGGGATTATCCGGGAATTGCAGGGAAATGGCGGTATTTGGCCGTTTCAGGCGAGGGGGTGAAAAACCGGGCGCGCAACTTCATTTGGCGCAAAGAGCCCCGAAACAACGCCGCGCAACTTACGCCATCTGAAATTACCCAATGAATTCAACATGGCCGCAATTTCGAGGTGGAAACTTTCAAAATTTATAAGAACATTGAAATCACTAGAGAAAATGAAATAGCTGTTCTGACGGTTTAGGGAGAGAATGTCGCCAATAGGTTGTATCCCTCCATCCGGCCCAGAAGTTTGCGCGCTCAAGGCGCGCTTGTCACACGGACAAATCACCCTTATAAATACCCGTGGAGCTTCAAAACTCCTACGGGTGGTCCGCGCCACCAAAGCCGGTGCGAAAATGGAAGACAGGGACGTTCTTGAACGCCCTTTAAATCCCCCTTCAAACCACGCTCAAACGGCGCATTCTGAATGCCCTTCTGAAAGGGCATGGCCGCGCACGCACATCAGGAGCCGGACTCTGTCTAGCTTCTGCCAGTTGCGGCCGGGAGGACATGGCGTATGTCCAGGGCGAAAGCCTAAAGGTCATGTCGCCGTCCCGTACGGTTTTGAACTCCCGGCTCCTGCGCCGTCCGCAGGGGACACAATGCCTTCAAAAGCATTACGGGAGAAACTGATGTCCCTTACGCCAAATCACAGCATGCAAGATTGGGGCGTTGCCCTCGATTGTCTCATCGATACGACCGACGCTATCGATGGGTTTTGCACACTTCTGACCGCCGCTATTGAATTGGACGGAGGATCGTTGAAATCTAATTCCTGCGGTATCTCCACACTGCTTTCGCGGCAGGTGAATAACCTGAAAATGATTGAGCCCTTCCTTCGGCAGGAAATCAAACGGATAGGGGCGGAAAAACTTCACGTGTCCGACGCGGATGCTATTGCTCGGCTCACAGGCACAAAACGCCAGACCGTTGAACGTGTGATCGTAATGGCGACGG
>MDSW01137706.1_pt1 | contig 10248 bp, 9 predicted proteins | sample 811171 | NCBI WGS metagenome assembly MDSW01 (sample SAMN05326641, study PRJNA326480) | marine metagenome | isolation source: seawater | place: Atlantic Ocean: North West | collected 2012 | reverse complement strand
ATGGTTCAATTATTAATTTTTCATCTACTTACGCTTTAGTTGGACCTGATCAAAAAATTTATGAAAATAAAAATAAAAAATTTTTTATTAAGAATGCAGCATATCCAACTTCAAAAGGTGGAATAATAAGCTTTACCAAGTATTTATCTTCTTACTGGGGAAATAAAAATGTTAGGACTAACTGTGTTGTTCCAGGGGGTGCTCAAAATAAACAAAAAAATATATTTATAAAAAATTATTCCAACAAAACACCTTTGCAAAGAATGGCAAAAAGAACTGACCTTAACGGTATAATTCATTTGTTATGTAGCGATGAGGCATCCTATATTACAGGATCAATTCTTGTAGTAGATGGCGGATGGACTTCAATATGAAATTAGATAGAAGACCTTTCTTGAAGTTTGATTTTAAAAAAATAAGTAAATTTTTAAAATTATTTAAACTAAAAAGTTTCAATAACAAAAATAAAGTAAAACAATATGTTAAGTTTTTTAATTTAGAATTGTTAATAAAAAAACAACATAAATTAGATAATTTACAATCAAAAAATAATAATGTTTTTAAAAATGTTTTAAAATCAGAAAAAAAACCATTTAATTATGAGCTAGACGACCTATGTAGATTGCATTGGATAGTTTTAAATAAAAAAATTTTAAATACACTCGAATTTGGCTCAGGATATTCTACAATTTTTCTTGCAGATGCCTGTTTTATTTTAAATAAGTTTTTTGGAACAATAAAAAATTTAAGAGTTGATAAAAAGTTTCATGTATATTCATTAGAAGAAAGCAAAAGATATTTAAATGTAACAAAAAAAAGAATTCCAAAAATTTTGAAAAAACATATAAGTATTGAGCATAGTCTTGTTGAAGGAATAAAATACTTTAATAAATATGCTACAGTTTATAAAAAAATTCCATCAATCTCACCAGATTTTATATATCTTGATGGTCCCTCACAGTATGCTGTTAAAAAAAGAGTAGATGGTTTTAGTTTTGAGGGTGTTGCAAGATTTCCAATGTCAGCAGATTTATTAAAAATGGAATACTTTCTTGAACCAGGTACTTTTATTTTAGTGGATGGAAGAACTGCAAATTCAAGATTTTTAAAGGATCATTTTAAGAGAAAATGGAAATATAAACATGACAATAGTGGAGACTGCCATTATTTTGAATTAAATGAAAAACCACTAGGTATTCACAATAAAAATAAATTAAAATTTAAATTTGACTAAAATAAAGTTTAAAAAAAATACTGTTTCAATAATTGCATATCACTATGTTAGAGAGATAAAAAAATCTAATTATCCAAATTTAAAAGGCATAGAATACAATTTATATAAAAAACAAATAAACTATTTTAAAAAAAACTTTAACATAATTTCTGCAGAGGATTTAAATTATTTACTTAATAGTAAAAAAAAAGTTGAATTTAAAAAACCACTATTAATGTTAACATTTGATGACGGTTACATAGATCATTATGAGTATGTATTTCCAACATTAATAAAAAATAAAATTAAAGGTTGTTTTTATCCACCAGTTAAAATTTTTAAGGATAAAATGTTAAATGTTAATAAAATTCATTTTATTTTGGAAATGGTTAAAAACAGAAATATAATTTTAAATGATTTAATTTTATTTGTAAAAAAAAAATATAATATAAATTTAAAAAATAGTGATTTTAGTAAAATTATAAATTTTTCTAAAAAATTATCTAAAAAAATTCCTGAATTTGATGACAAACAAACAATAATAATAAAAAAATTGCTTCAGATATATTTACCAAACAAAGTAAGAAATGTTTCTTGTGACTATTTATTTAATAAATTTGTAAAAATTAAAGAAAAAAATTTAGCAAATAAAACATATGTAAATATAAAAAAATTAAGAGAAATGAAAGAAAATGGCATGCATATAGGATGTCATGGTGTTGATCACCAAAGATGGGACAAGTGGTCTTTTAAAAATCAAGAACAGGAAATTTTACAAAGTAAAAATTTTTTTAAAAAAAATGGATTATATTCTGATACTTTTTCTGTTTGCTATCCTTGGGGATCATATAATCGTAATTCAAAAAATGTTTTAAAAAAATTATCTGTAAGTTTTGGTTTAACTAGCGATACAGGAAATTTTTTTATAAATTCAAAATATAATAGATACTTATTACCTAGGTACGATGCAAATGAATTTAAAAATATCTAAATATCATAAAAAACAACATAAAAAAATTTATAGATCAACAGAATTATTTATTAAATTTATTGAAAAATATGAAAAATTAAATAATAAAACTATTTTAGATTTAGGATGTGGAGCAGGAGCTAACACAATTTATTTAGCAAAAAAATATAAGAATTCTAATTTTATTGGAATTGACCGTAATCTAAATGCAATAAAATACGCACAAAATATGGTTAAAAAATACAAAATTAAAAATTGTAAATTTATATCTGGAAATATTTTAAACTTAAAAAAGAAACCAAGAATCGGCAAAATAGATATTGCTATATCATTTCATTTTTTATCTTTTGTTTCTGAATGGTATGATATAACACTTGGCAAAATTTGTTCATTAAAACCAAATTCTACAGCACATAGTTCCTTATTTTTTGAAGGTTTAGCGGAAGCTAAAATTGATGTTAATGACTTTTCCAAAAGTGAGCTTAAGAAAAGTCCCTACAATATATTTAGTTTAACTAAGATTAAAAATTTTTTAATAAAAAAAAAATATAAATTTTTTAGATCTAAACAGATGGTAATAGATAAAAAAATCATTAAACCGAGACATAAAGGGATGGGTAGTTACACATTAAAACTTAGAAATGGAAAATTAGAATTGAGATCTGGTCCATTGCGTTTACCACATGGATTCTTTTATGCTTCAAAAAAAAATTAAACAACTAAATCTTTTCTATTTAATTTAAATTTCTTTAGATTTTTATCGGATATTTTTTTTAAATCTTTATTTTTTTTTATTATTTTAACTATGTTCAAGTAATTAGGTTTTAATTTTTTTTTTTTTAATAAATATAATATTTTACGTAGTAATTTTAGTTCGTTTTTATAATCTATGCTAAACTTATAACTAGAAAAATTATACTTATTTTTTAATATCATTGTTTTAAACAGTTTAGGATTTTTCCAAAAAAAATTTGTAACATGCTCTTTATCTTCATTTTTATTTGATAATTTATTTAACCTTAACAACGAGTTATATTTATATATTTCAATATCTGTTCCATCAGGAAAAGTGCTTTTATTTGGTGGGTAAGTATTAGAAAAATATTCAAGTTTTTTTTTAAAAAATATTTTTTTCATTTTGTAAATTAAATTTACGTCAACCAATGGGCAATCAGATGTTAATTGAATGATGTTTTTTACAGAAAATTTTTTTGCACAAAATATATATCTTTTTAATACATTTTGTTCAGATCCTCTAAAATATTTAATTTTTTTTTCTTTTAAAATTTTAATTATTTTGTTATCTCTTTTTGATTTCGTTGTTGCTATTATAATATTGTTTTTTGAGAATCTTGTTAATAAACTATCAATCATAAATTCTAAAATAACTCTATGATCTATTTTTTTTAATATTTTTTCAGGATATCTTTTTGATCCAGTTCTAGCTTGAATCAGAATTGCAAATTTCATAAATTATTTTATATAAATTTTATAATTATTTTAATAAACTCTTAAAAGAATTATTTCAACAAATAGAATATGATTGCATTAATAAGTAAAGACGCTGGAGGTGCTGAATTTATTAGTAGGTATATTTCGAGTAAAAAAGAAAAATTTTGTATAGCCGCAACTGGCCCCGCAATTAAAGTATTTAAAAAAAAATTTAAAAATATAAAAATAATTAATAGAATAACTGCAATTAAAAAATCTGATTGGATTTTGTGTTCCACTGGAACTTCAAGTGATTATGAAAAAGATGCAATAATTTTAGCAAAAAAAAATAAAAAAAAAGTAGTGGCATATATAGATCATTGGACGGAGTATAGAAAAAGATTTTTAAAAAATAATAAAATGATTTATCCTGATGAAATATGGGTTAGTGATAAATATGCTTTTAAAATTGCAAAAAAATCTAGGCTGAAAAATGTAAAAATCATGGGCAACCCTTTATTTTCTGACTTTTTAAAATATAAAAAAAAAATGTCTTTATTTAAAAGAAATAATCCAAAAAATAATATTTTATTTCTTTCTGAACCAGTAAGTAAAGAATTGAGAAAATATTATAACGAAATAAAATGTCTAAATTATTTTTTAAACAATTTAGATTTATTTCAAAATAAATTTACAAAAATTCAAATAAGACCTCACCCATCTGAGAGAAAATCTAAATTTTTAAAATTTGCTAAAAATTCAAAAAAAATATTTATATCTAATAAAAATCATATTTTTCAGGATATAATTAATAGCAAAATTATTATTGGAATAAATACTATTGCACTAGTTTTGGGTTTATTAGCAAAAAGAAAAGCAATAAGCTGTATTCCCAGTAAAAAACAATGTGAATTACCACACAAAGAAATTATAAGCTTTACTGATTTATTAAATGATAAAAAAAAATTTAATTAAAACAATAATAATTGGTTTTGGTAAAATTAGTTATGGATATAATGAGTTTAATAAAAAAAATTTTTTAACTCATTATAAAGCTATTAAATTTCATAAAAGTTTTAAACTGTTATCATTTATTGAGCCAAACAAATTACGAAGATCAGAATATTCAAAGAAATTAAAAATAAAAGGTTATGAAAAGCTATCTAGTATAAAAAATAAAATATTTCCAGATTTAGCAATAATAGCCTCTCCAACAAATACGCATATAAAAATAATAAAAGAAATAATTAAAAACCATAAATCAATAAAAACTATTCTTTGTGAAAAGCCTTTTGGAAATAATTATAAATTATCAAAAAAAATATTAGCAGAATGTAAGAAAAAAAGAGTCAAAATTTTTGTAAATTATATTAGAATTTCCGACCCTGGTGTAATTAAAACTAAAAGGATAATAAAAAAATTTTTTAGCAAATCAACTAAAGGAGTAGTTTTTTATGATGGAAGCACTTTAAACCAGTCTTCTCACCTTATAAATTTACTTCAGTATTGGTTTGGTAAAGTTTACAAGGTTTTAAAAATTGAAAGTGACAAATATTTGAAAAAAAAATTAGGTATGAATTTTATGTTAAAATTTAAAAACGCAAACATTTTTTTTATTGGACTTAATATTAAAAAATATACATATATGTCGATCGAGCTTATTTCTAAAAAAGGAAGGTTAGAGTACCAAGATAGAGGTGCCAATATAACTTTACAAAGAACTGAAAAAGATAAAGTATTTGGTGAAGATTTCATGCCAGAAAAAAAATCTATTAAAATAGTGAATGATATAAATAATTATCAATTAAATGTTCTAAAACAATTACTTTTAGAATTAACGGGAAAAAAAAACTTTTTATGTAGCGGTGATAATGCTATTGAAACACTTAATATAATAAACAAAATATTGAAATGAAATCAAATAAATTGGCAATATTTAATGGTCCAAAAACCATTAAAAAAAAATTTAAAAAATATATATCAATAGACCACAAAGAGAGAAGAGCAGCCCTAAAAGTGTTAAACAAAGGTGTCTTATCAGATTTTTTGGGTGAAAAAAGTCCAAAATTTTATGGTGGAGAACAAGTTCAAAAATTTGAAAAATATTTACAAAAATATTTTAATGTAAAACATGCTATTACAACTAATTCTTGGACATCAGGTTTGGTGGCAGCTGTAGGTGCAATAGGTACTGAACCTGGCGATGAAATAATTGTAACTACATGGACAATGTGTGCAACTGCAACTGCAATATTACACTGGAATGCCATTCCAGTATTTGCAGATATAGATGAAGAAACTTATACAATTGATCCCAAATCAATTGAAAAGAATATTTCTAAAAATACTAAAGCGATAATTGCTGTGGATATATATGGGCATCCAACTAAAATGAAAGAAATCTTAAAAATTGCAAAAAAATATAAACTTAAAGTTATTTCTGATAGCGCTCAAGCTCCAGGAGCAAAATATTACAAAAAATTTGCAGGAACTTTTGGTGATATAGGTGGATTTAGTCTTAATTGCCACAAACATATAAATACAGGTGAAGGAGGGATACTTGTTACAAATAATGATAAATACGCAAAGAGATTAAGATTAATCAGAAATCATGCTGAAGCTGTTGTAGACAAAACAGTCAATAATAATACACCTAATATGTTAGGTCATAATTTTCGATTGGGAGAAATTGAGAGCGCTATTGGCTTAGAGCAAATTAAAAAATTAAAATCTAAAGTTAAAAAAAGACAGCAAATTGCATATAAATTAACAAAAGAATTAAAAAAATTAAAAGGTATTAAAACACCCAAAATTCAAAAAAATTGTTCTCATTCTTTTTATATATATGCAATCCAAGTTGATAAAAAAATAACTGGAGTTAGTAAAAAGCTTATTTTTAATGCTTTAAAAGCAGAAGGTATTGAAAATATTCTTGACGAATATTTTAATTTACATTTATTACCTATGTATAAAAAAAAACTTGCTTATGGGACCAAAGGTTTTCCTTGGAATTCAAATATTTGTAAAAGAAATATTAAATATGGAGAAGGTGTTTGTCCTGTTGCAGAAAAATTAAACAAAGAAAAATTAATTTTATTAGAACTTTGCGTACATGAATATTCTAAAAAAGAAGTAGATTTAGTTATCAATTGTTTTAAAAAGGTTTGGTCAAACCTAAATTATTTAAAAAAAATTAAAACTAAATAGTTTTTTTCCAAATTATTATTGAAAAAGGAAGTAATTTATTGGCTCCATACACGTCTTTTTTTTCAAATATTATTTTAATTTTTTTCATTTTTTCAAATTTTTTTAATACTGAAAGCAAATTAATACTATAATCGTTTTTTTTAAAATAATTTCTAATTTTTTTATTTCTTTTTGTATTGCTTAAAAAATGTTCATAAGTCGGCTCAAAATGTATAACGTAATTTGGATACAATTTTAAAATAGATTTAAGAAATTTAGATGTAAGTTTTTTTCTATAAACTAGAGAATAGGAGGTAAAAACTAGTGTTTTTTTAGGAATTTTTAATTTATCTATTTCTTGGTTATAAAAGTCACAAGTATTTACGAATATATTTTTTTTATATTTTTTATAATCAAATAGTAGCAATTTTATTAAATTAATTGCATTTTTAGAAATATCTATTAAGTAAAATTTTTTTTTTCTAAAACTTTTTATTTTATGTAGCTCTAGAGATTTTGAACCATAACCACAGCCTAATTCAGTTACTCCACTTGAGTTTTTATAAAATTTTTTTATTGTATTTAACATAATTTTTTTTTCTTTTTTTAGATATAAAAAATCTTTATCTGTTTTATAAAAAAATTTATCTATATCATGTAAAGAAGGATTTTTTTTTTTGAATTTTTTTAATGCCTGGAAATACTTTTCTTTATCAAATTCTCTTATGACCTCTTTCTTATTTTTTATTTTTTTCATTAATTAAGAATAAGAAAATGGATCTGATATAGCTGAATTAATAAATTTTGAATTTCTAGATAATCTCATGCTAATTTTTTTTATGCTATTTCTTACATAATTGTCTAGATCGATATCGTATTTTAGTTCTAAGATAATATTTCTATTATAATTTTTTATAATATTTTTATCTTTATTATTACTTAAAGATATACTTTCAAGATCATAATCTACCGTTGCTCTTACAAGTCCATTATTTGAAATAAAATAATCTCTATTATAATGCGTAGATAATAGCGGAAAAATTCTTTTATTTAGATTTAATTTATTATTAATAATTTCTTCAATTTTTTCAATATTTTGATCTAGTAAAAATTTCATATTATTCAACTCATTTATTTCACTAACTTTTTTATTTGTTTGAAAACCTTTTTTCGTTTTTATCTCTAATTTTGGATTATTTAGTTTATCTTTTTCTCCATACCATCTTATTCTATATTTTTTTTTTTCAGCTACTCCATCTAAGTTTTCTTTTATTGAAGAATAGTTTAAATCATCAAAATATATTGAATTGACACTTCTATTATCATATTGAAATCTAAAAAGTAAATTAGACCTTAATAGTATATTGGTTACTTCTAGTTCATTTATATTTTTAAAAATCCATTTTCTTTCATACCTGTTAATCTTGTTCATAAAAAAAATCTTTCAAATTTTAATTTAGTAAATCTATTTTTTTTTCATATATTATTGGAATAATATTATTAGTATTTTTTCCATATAAAATACCATTTATATTTATCTGAGATTTTTCATCTTTAATTGAATTTACAATAAAATTTTCTAAGTTTAATTTTTTAACATTCATTATTCCGTGACCATACTCATTTTTTTTTCTATAAGCCGCGAAAGGAATATTGACATAATTCATTTTTATATTAGATGCATTTACAGTTGAACCATCCTTGCTTGCGATTCCTACGTGAGATTTATCTGCGCTAATTTTATTAATATCTAATTTTGAATTTTCTCCTGCGCTAATTAATTTATCTCCGATATTATTAAAATAAATATTTTTAATTTCAATTTTTGATCCAGCGGCATCGATTGCGTCATTATTTATATTTTTAAAAGATGTGTTTTGTATTTTGCCTTCACCAAAATCTATATCGATCGCATCAGATACATTTTCTGAAAATTGAATATTATTTATATTAAAATTTGATCTAATTATATTTATTGCATCTTCAGATTTTATAGAATCAATATTAACATTATTAAAATCAACACTAGTGTTGTTAAAGTTAAGAGAACCTAAAATTATTAATTCTTTATTTAAATTTTTTTCATTTATATTTAGTCCCGATAGATTTGCGAATGATACATTATTAAAAAATGATTTTTCTTCAACATCAGTAATTAGTATTCCACCTCCAAAATTTTGATTTAAGCCAGTTATAATACTTTTGTCTTGACCCCCGCCAACCTCCCATGGAGAGTTTGATATAATAAAAGCTCCATTTGTTAAAATTATTTTTTGACCTGGTTTAATAATAATTTTATTATTTTTTGGTATAAACAAATTTTCATTTATAATTGTATTTTCATTTTTTAAGTAAAGATCATTATTTTTTTTAGAAAAATATTTATAAAATAAATTTTTATTTACATTTTCAGCATAATTAGAATTATGAAAAGAATTTAAATCATTTATTTTTTTTTCAAATTCTTTTTCTTCAATAGCGTCATAAAATACAAAACTTTCGCAACTTAAATCATTCTCTTTTTTATCAATTTTTATTAAAGTATCTTTGTTAAAATGAAGTTGTTTATTAACTGGAATATTAATTTTTTTTTTATAAATATTTCCATCTTTATAACAAACAATATTTTTTATAGAAATTTTTGTAAGAAATGTATTTTGTTCACATTTAATACAGTTTTTAGAAAAAATTTTTACCAGATATTCGCTATCATTTTTTTTAATCATTTGAACATTTTTGCCTAGACCGTTTATTCTCTCTTGTAAGATTTTTGCTCTATAAAATAGATCATTTTTAGAAAAGTAATACAAGCCAGGACCAAAATTTAATCCATTAGCATAAAAAAAGTAGTCTGCATAAATAAAAGAATTTATTTTTTTTATTGGTTTTTTTTTCTTCTTAAGAAATTTTTTTAAAAAATTGTCGGAGCTTAATTTTTTTATATTAACAAGATATTTATTGTAAAAATCTTTATTTAATTCTTCATTATTGTTATAAAAAAACTTTTTAACCCACCAAATTGATGATTTGTCTAATAAAATTTCATTATCAAATGATGAATTGTGTTTATGATAATTTGGATTACTCCTTTGTCCATCAAAAGGAATTGGTTCAAATAATCCATTTATTGGATTGTAATACAGTCTTAAAGTACCTGGGCTCAATGCATGATATGTATAAGTAAGATCAATTACAGCAAAAAATTTTGCAAAAAGCTCCAGATCAAAAGTTTCTTCCAATTTTCTTTCGCCAACTATAAAATCTCTTAGTTTTTTTGAAGCTGACCTCAATAAAAATATATTTTCTTCTTTGTTCCAATATTTGTCATTATATATTTCAAAAAAAGGATCATCCTCATCAACTTTAAATTTTGTAGAGAAATTAACCATGTTATCATCAAAAGCAAAAATAGGGCCATTTCTCCTTTCATTTCTTTCAATTAATTCTT
>MDSW01113278.1_pt1 | contig 10248 bp, 5 predicted proteins | sample 811171 | NCBI WGS metagenome assembly MDSW01 (sample SAMN05326641, study PRJNA326480) | marine metagenome | isolation source: seawater | place: Atlantic Ocean: North West | collected 2012 | reverse complement strand
GTTGGTTATTATGACCAGGTTCATGCCCATAGCTATTATCCTCCCTATCTCATCCAAAATAGTCAGGAGTTGAAATTACCTGGAAACCTTGGAGGCGATCAGGGTGAGACATATTCGCACTACGTGATTATGGATCGTGCAAAACAGTTTATTCGTGAAAATCAGGCAGGGCCATTTTTTTGTTATTTGCCTATTACTCCACCTCATGGGATGTTCAATATCCCGGATCAGGATCCGGCCTGGGGAAAGTATCGTGATAAGGATTGGCCTGAATCTGCCAGGCGTTATGCAGCGATGGTGACCATGGTCGATCGTCAGGTTGGCGAGATTATTGATCTGCTACGGGAATTGGATCTGGCAGAAAATACGATTGTATTTTTCAGTGGTGATAATGGCGGTAATGACTATTTCAAATCGGACGCGTATCCGCGTGGACTACATGGAGCGAATGTTCATCCGGAAACCGGTGAGCAGTTTCGGGGTACGAAAGGAACATTGTATGAAGGGGGATTGCGGATCCCTGCTTTGGCCTACTGGCCGGGAAGAATCGAAGGAGGACGTGTTAGTGATCACCTCTGGTATTTTCCAGATATCCTCCCTACCCTTGCAGACATCACAGGAGCAAAAGCACCCAAGGATATTGATGGAATTTCTTTTTGGCCGGAGCTTCAGGGAAAATACTCGCGTAGAAAACAGGCTCAGCATGAATATTTGTATTGGGAAATTGGAGGGCAAAGGGCTTTGCGAGTTAAAGAGATGAAGGCCATTCAACCCGGCACACAGCGTGATTGGGAACTGTATGATCTGTCAGATGATATTAGTGAATCGATTAATGTGGCTGAGCAGCAGGCGGAGTTGCTTGAGGAGATGAAAATGCTGGCAGATTCCGCTCATACTGATGCAAGAGAGGGAACGTTTGCCGACCGCGCGAATCATGAAAAAGACCGACAGGCAAAATGGGGTTCGACGCGAATGACTTCATCACCGCAGGACGTTTCGAAACTGGACACTGTGGGGCTGATTGCGCAAAACGAATGTAAAATTGTGGATTTCAGCAGCCAAAGCATAGCTGGGAATCGATTGGCTGAATATGTACTGGATGGGAATCCTCGTACGCATTGGCATACGCAATACGTTCCGGAGTTGCGGAAACAACCTCACCACTTAATTATCGATCTGGGAAAGCAGCGTTCGGTGACGGGTATTCGGTATCTTGCCAGACAGGATGGTGGCTACAATGGTGCCATCGCCCGATTTGAAGTCTATGTAAGTCAGGATGGTGTGAAATTTGAAACACCGGTGGCAACCGGTACGTTTCAACGTAAACGGAGTAATCAGCAACACACTTTCAGTGAGGTTTCTGCAAGGTTTATAAAAATAGTTGCTCTTACTGAGGTTAACGCTGGTCCCTGGGCATCAGCAGCCGAGATTGGGGTCATTGGAAAATAATGAATTTACGATTGAAGTTGATAGCATCGGTTTTGGTCTGCCTGATATCCGCCATGGATGTAAGCGAGGCGGTGGAGTTGGTACGCTGTGATGGCGTTTATCCGCATCATTTACAGGGTGTTTGTCAGGACACAGACGGTAATTTGTACTGGTCTTTTACCACGACTCTGGTCAAAACAGATTCCGAGGGTCAGGTTCTGAAAAAGCTTGAAGTTGCCAATCATCATGGAGACCTGTGTTACGTGGATGGTCGATTGTTTGTGGCGGTCAATTACGGCCAGTTCAATAATCCGTTAGGCCAAGCTGAAAATGAAATTGTGGTTTATCAGGCGGACACACTACAAGAACATGCACGCTATAAAATCCCTCAGGTCAAATACGGTGCCGGTGGAATTGCACACCACGATGGAAAATTTATTGTGGTAGGTGGTTTACCGGACGGTGTCGAGAAAAACTATTTATACGAATATAATGCTTCGTTCGTTTTCCAGAAAAGACACGTGCTGAACAGTGGCTGGACCCGTCTGGGGATTCAGGCGGCGGCATTTGCTGATGGCGTATGGTGGTTTGGATGCTATGGAAACATATTACTAAAAGTGTCATCTGATTTTGAAATGCTAGGTCGCTATAAATTTGACTGCGGTTACGGAATCGAACAAGCGATGGGAGGCGGATTGTTGACCGCTGGTGGGCAATGTGTTGACCAGGTGGGTTGCTCGGGTTGGATCACCAGAAGATTAACTCGTCAAATGCTTCCTAATCAGGTGCAGAAACCAATAACACGAATTGGTTTTGGCTCGTGTGTAAAACAGCAGAACCCGGCGCCATTATTTGCCAATGTTTTGGACTACGGACCGGAATTATTTCTGTTCATGGGGGATAATATCTACGGTGATTCTGATGATATGGCTGTCCTGAAAGCCAAGTATCAGGTGCTGGGGAGAAAGCCCATGTTCCAGAAATTAGTCGCAGAATCGGTTGTTCTGGCAACGTGGGATGATCATGACTACGGTATGAATGATGGGGGATCCGGATTCGCACAAAGAGAGGCATCCCAACAGGTCTTCGTGGATTTTTGGAACGATGTACCGGATTCACCGCGTCGCGCGAGACCTGGCGTGTATGACTCATACGTTTTTGGGCCGGCTGGTAAACGTGTCCAGATTATTCTTTTAGACACACGGTTTTTCCGTTCAGATCTTAAGACCGGACCGCGGCGAGTCGGAGGACCTTACTATCCCGATAAGAACCCGAGCCTAACGATGCTGGGCACGACGCAGTGGCAATGGCTGGAGAAACAGCTCCAGCAGCCTGCAGAAATCCGGATTGTGGTCTCCAGTATTCAGTTCGTTCCTACAGCATCCGGACAGGAAACATGGGATAACCTTCCACTGGAACGCCAGCGGTTCTTAGACTTACTGGAAAAATCACAGGCGTCGGGATTGTTCGTTGTATCCGGGGATCGTCACTGGTCTGATTTTTCCAGAATGACGGAGGGTCTGCCTTATCCTCTCTATGATTTTACCTCTAGTAGTATTAATCAACTTCATCCAAGGGGAACACCGACAAATAATCCCCACCGGTTGTTGGACAGGACATTCCACCAAGAGAATTTTGGAACGATTGATATCGACTGGAGTCAGGAAGATCCTGAAATTAGGGTTCAGATCGTGGATCTTCATGACAAGGTGCAATTATCACATTCCTTTAGACTAAGATCATTGCAGGTTGCCCCTAAGTAAGCCAGTTTGCATCGGGAGTTACCATTCGCCGACAGGATTGCCAACGATGACAGCCTTTAAGCTGACAACGGAATTAACCGAACAGTTTCACCGGGACGGATATCTGATAGTCAAAGCGTTGTTTGATCCGGAAGAAATTGCTGGGTTATTACGATTTGCAAAAGCCGATATGGTGCTTGCCGATGAGGCCTATGTGCGGCGCGATGGTGAAGGTGGTGAAACTCGTTTGGCGCTTAGAAATCATCTGGATGACGCTGTTCCGTATTCTGCGGTGGTGCGTAGTCAACGGATCGTGCATGCGATGCAGACGCTCCTCGATGATGAGGTTTATCACTATCATCACAAAATGATGATTAAACAACCTCGAATTGGTGGGGCCTGGGAATGGCATCAGGATTATGGCTATTGGTATGATTTTGGTTGCCTTTTTCCTGATATGGGGAGTTGTATGGTGGCCGTAGACCGGGCAACCAAGCAAAACGGATGCTTACAGGTATTACGGGGATCGCATAAAATTGGTCGGGTAGATCATGTTCGGATCGGTGAGCAGGTAGGGGCAGATCCCAAACGTGTTGCTGTCGCCAAACAGAGATTTGAATTAGTGGCTGTTGAAATGGAAGCCGGTGATGCATTGTTTTTTCATGGAAATCTTCTGCATCGATCCGATCAAAATCACAGTGATCATCCGAGGTGGTCGTTGATCAATTGTTACAATACCCGTCACAATGATCCATTTCTACAGGACAGCCGGCACCCTAATTACTCGCCGTTGGAAATTTGGGACGACGCTAAGGTGCGTGAGATTCTAATAGGGTAACAAGAGACAAAAAGTCATAGGTTTTGATATCAGGAAGAAAATCTTAGTGTCGTGCCATTACGATATGTTGGAGTTTAATAAAGTGTCCCCGGACCAAGTCATGGCAGACTTAAAGCGGTTGTGGCAGAATTAGATTGCGTTGGAAAATGGCGGAAGATTCTTGCATCCAAGCAATTAGAATAAAATTACTATGATTCGTCGAATACACTGGAAAAGCCTCCTCCTGTTCATCCTGCTGCCATTTCCGGTGACAGCTCAGGATGAAGGTTTGCAGAAAGAAATCTATTCGGCCTCCCCCGAAGAATCAGTCAAATTCTTTGACGTTCCGACAGGAATGGAATTGGAGTTGGTTGCCTCTGAACCACATGTTATCGATCCAATTGCCATTCGTTTCGATGCTCAGGGACGTATGTGGGTTGTTGAAATGAATGACTACCCATCAGGTAATGGAGCCTCGAGGATCAAATTGCTTGAAGATCTGGATAGTGACGGCACCTATGAGACCGTCCGCGTGTTTGCAGATGATTTGGTTTTTGCTACCGGACTCCAGCCCTGGAAAGATGGCGTGATCGTGACCTTGGCCGGTCAGGTTGTGTATTTCAAAGACACTGATGGTGATCACAAGGCTGACCAACGGGAGGTGTGGTATTCCGGATTTGCTGAAGACAATCAGCAACTGAGAGCGAATCATCCTCGGTTTGGCATTGATCAGAATATCTATGTTGCCAATGGTTTGCGCGGTGGTGTTGTCAAGAATCCTCGTTCACCGGAAAGCGAGCCTCTTAATATTAGCGGTATGGACTTTATGTTTAATCCTGAAACGGGAGCCTACCAAACGGTTTCAGGAAACGGGCAATACGGTCTGACATTTGATGATATTGGTAATCGTTACGTATGCAGTAATCGAAATCCAGCGATGCAAATTATGATCGAAGATCGTTATATCAAACGCTATCCCTCGGTACCGGTCTTGTCGGTTAAGAAAGATGTGGTGAAGGCAGGACAGGATTCTGTGATTTATCCACTGACAAAGTTCTGGACAACTTCGAATTTGCACGAAGGGCAGTTCACAGCCGCCTGTGGTGTCATGGTTTATCGCGGCCACCAGTTACCCTGGTTAAAGGGGACTATTTTGACATGTGATCCGACCGGAAATCTCATTCATGCTGAAAAGATACAATCGTCCTCTGCCGATAACTCGCGATACAACTACTATGGTCCTTATTACTACGGGACTCCAACACCGGAACGCGAATTTCTGGCTTCGAAAGATCATTGGTTCCGAGCTGTTAGTATGCGTACCGGGCCAGATGGTTGTCTTTATATTGTGGATATGCACCGAGCGGTTATCGAACACCCTCAATGGGTACCGGATGAATTGAAGGACCGTAAGGATGCCCGAAGTGGTGATGATAAAGGTAGAATCTATCGGCTCAAGCCAATCAATGCCCGGTTGGAGCCTAAATGGAATTGGAGTATAGAGAATTACTCGGCCGAAGAGCTCGTCTTGTTACTCGAACACCCAAATTCTTGGCAGCGTGACACCGCGTTTCGACTGTTGTCAGAGAAGAGAGAGGAAGAGGCAGTTGGATTTCTGGGACGTTTATTGAACTACTCAAGAGACCCAATCGCCCGTATTCTGGCGTTACGCCTGCTTCATGGCTGGGATAAGTTGGAAGCAGCTCAGATTATGACGGCGGCTAGTCATTATGATCGGCGGCTTAGAATTCATGCCTGCATGGTGCTTGAAGATCATTGGACTAATACTCCGGAACAAAAAACACTGGCCAGAAAATTATTGACGGATCGGGAAAGTGCAGTGCGTTTTCAGGCGATCCTCTCATTTGGTGATAAAGTAAATCATGATAGCCCAACCTGGAAAGGCCTGGTGAAAACAGTCGTCAAAGATGAATATATGACTCAAGCCTTTTTGATGGCGACAGCTGATGATATTGGTAATTTAATAACCTTTGCACTAGAGAACGGCACACCAACAGGGATTACTACGGACGAACATGCTGAAAACGTGTATCGACTCTATGGCTTAGCTGCTCGTAGCCTGACGCCAGAGCAACAAACGATTGCTTTGCAATGGATCGCCGAGTTGCCGGGCTGGGTTAATAAGGAGGCTGTAGCGATTGGTGATGTTCGCGCAGCACGGGCAATTCTGGAAAACTTCGATGCCGTGCAAATCGATTGGCGTTCACAAATTGAATTACTACCCGAGGAGAAAAAGATTAGCTTCAATGTGCTTTGGATGTTAGCTCGACAATGGATCAATGATGCTGAATCTACCGAGTCGTTGAAAAGAGAAGCCTTGCAATTATTGGCATTAGGAAGAGACGCTGAATTCCTGCTGGCTTTGTTTAATAAAACAGGCTTTTCTCATTACCACGTTGACCTGCTTGGTCTCCTTCATTTTGAGAAAGATGCAGCAATCTGGACGAGTATTATTAGCCGCTTTTCTTCCATGGCACCGGCAGTGAAACGTGCTCTGATTGACGTTGTTCTTCGTGATGTCAGTCGCACCAAAATATTTCTTAGTGGGCTTGAGAAGAAAGCTATTTCGGTGAATGAAATCGATGCTATTCGTATGAACCGATTGATAGGGTCTACAAATATCGAGATTGCTGAGCGAGCCAAGGCCCTGCAGGCCACAACGGTCAATGCAGACCGAGTGGCAGTGTTAGATGAATACAAAGCCGTGTTGGTTTTAGATGCGTTCCCTCGTGAAGGTGAAAAAGTATTCAGACAGAATTGTGCAACCTGTCACCGTATTGGGAATATTGGGAAACAGGTTGCGCCCGACATCTCGGACTCACGTACAAGGCAACCACTCCAGTTGCTCACGGATATTCTTCAACCTAACAAGGCGATTGATAACAATTATATGCATTACTCAGTCCTCACAAAGGACGGCCAGGTTCTTGATGGAATTATTACGGAAGAGACTTCCACTCAAATTACTTTGATGCAACCGGAACGCAAAATTGTGCCTGTGTTGCGTAAGGAGATCGACGAGATTCAGTCTCGCGGAGTGTCCTTGATGCCGGAAGGACTGGAAAAGAAAATTGATCACCAACAAATGGCTGACTTGATTTCTTTTATCAAAAACTGGAGATATCTCGACGGCCGTACTCCCCTGGCTAAACCACTGAACGAGTAATCACGAACGATGACAGAATCTCCTACGGGTAAACGGCTTCCACGTATTACGCTGATACGAAAAGTGGTGTTTGCGACGATGTCGCTGATGTTATTCGTTGGTGTGTGCGAATTTTCCTTTCAGGCGATTGGATTCGACTTTAGTAAATGGGGGCAGGACTTAAATGCCACCCCGATCTTCTATCGGATCCCAACGGAGCCCTTTGGATCCGCTTACTATAAACGCCCGGGGAAACAAATCTGGACCGGCAAAGTTGTTACCAGTCAAATGCAACGGATAGGCTATGACTCTAAGTGGTTCCCAGATGAGGAGCAACAGACCCTTCAATATGATGCGAACGGTTTTCGTAATCCGGATGGATTAAAGAGTTGGGAGATTGCCATGATCGGTGACTCGTTTACCGAACTCGGTAATTTGTCACCGGATCAACTAGTGACTTCTCAACTGGGGAAGTTACTGGATGTTTCAGTGAAGAATCTTGGGGTATCACACACGGGCCTTTTGAACCAGACAGAGTATCTTCGTGAATTCGGTATTTGTGCAGCAACAGAGGAAGTTATCTGGGTGTTTTTTGAAGGTAATGATATTCAGGACTACGTGATGGAGACTGATCGCGTCTCTGCCATCCAAACTGGTATTTCCGAACATATCGACTTACTGAAAACTCACAAATCTCAAACCTCATTGGTGAAGGCTATTTACCAACGAATCTTTTCCAAATCACGCAGAGAGATCTATGGGCCTGCTGTTAACGCTACGCTTAGCGACGGTATCACTCGGTTTAAAGTCGATTATGCACCTCCCAGCCGTGATCAGATTTTTTTGCAGTTACAGCGATTGGAAGCCGGTATAGAGAAACTGCACAAACTTTGTAAACAAAATGGGTTGAATCTGACTTGTCTATATATGCCTTGTAAACGAAGGGCCTTCAGTGATCATCGCTATACCGTCGATATTAATGCCCCGGCTTATCTACAACTACAATGGGCACCAAGTGATTTGCCTGAGTGGATGCAGGAAGTTTGCAAGGAGAAAGGGATCCGACTCGTGGATGCAACGGAGCCGCTCAAGCAATTGAATCAGACAGAGCTTTTGTCACATAACCTGATATTCGATACCCACTTGACTGCAGCGGGAGCCAAAGTAGTTGCTCAGGCTTTAGCTGATACTTTGCGGTCGGATGAGGAAGAATAGGGTGCTTAGATAACTTGCGTGTCATTGCTTGACAGGCAAAATCCCAAAATGATAGTCCAATTTTACGGAACCTTTAATAATCGAGACAGTTAAAATTATTCCGATTCCGAACTAATGGGGCTAGCGATGGAAACGGCAGATACAGAATTCCGGGGACAGAGACAGAACTGGGGGGAAGATCTGACTAAGGAATCTGACATGCCTACGCAGTCAGTTGAGAATAGTGGTCTGCATGATTTCCTTACCTCAGACAGGATGGAGGAGCGCATTGAACAATTACTGGAGGATCTTTTTCCAACTTATCCGGCATCGAAAGAAAAGGTGGAGACACCAATTCTCGCGGGTTACTTTGATCAGTTTGAATTGCTCGAACAGATTGGGCAGGGATCATTTTCTCGTGTCTTCAAAGCCATAGACAAAAAACTAGGCAATCGTTTAGTTGTTTTGAAATCGGGCAAACTTATCGAACAGGAGTCCTCAGTCGTTGGCCGCTTGAAACATAAACATATCATGCCTGTTTATTCGAGTTGGCAAGATGAAATGGGGGTTACCACCATTTGTATGCCTTATTTAGGCCGCTATACCCTGAAGGACAAAATGGTGGAACTGCGGCGCAGGTTCTCTCCGTCGAGTCGGGAGAGAGGGCACAACACGGTATTTCCCGTGAATTGGAAGCAACATCATGACTTTCCTAATCTACTCATGATACTTCAAGAAATCTGCGGAGCATTGGACTACGCTCACCGGCAGGAGGTATTACATTTGGATATTAAACCTTCGAATGTTTTGGTCGGTTTTTGCGGCCATGCTTTGTTACTTGATTTCAATCTTGCTGGTGACTTCTTGATACACAAGTCGCCGACCGGCGGTACGCTTTCATATATGTCTCCTGAGCATTTACGTCGATGTGTCCTTCACGAACCGGTTGCATTGGATGTTCGTTCAGATATCTATTCATTTGGTGTACTAATGTTCGAGATGTTTTGTGGTTTTCGGCCATTCGATAGTGCAGGTCCGGCGATGCGAGCACCGTTTCAGGCGAAACTTATGTTGCAACGGCAAACAAGAGTCAACAGATTGTTTCGTGCTATCGTGCCGGAAATTCCCAGACGATTACGAAAGATCATTCAACATTGCCTACAGCCGGATCCCTCAGACAGGTATCTAACCGCTTCAGATTTGTTATTCGACCTCTCCAGGCTTACTCGGCGACCTTGGTTGAAGCTTTAGTGTCTCGTCCGTCGAATAGACTAACGACCATTCTTAATGAAGATCTGAAATCTCCCGCTACCAACGGTTGGCAAGCTTTCTCCCCAGGACTCTAGCCAGGCAATGAAATCAGGCGAGTAACCTTCGGAGAATTCAGGTTTTCGATTGTGAACGACTAGCTGGATATTTCGGGCTAGAATCAGTCTTTTGATTTCTGACTCCAACTCGGGCTGACCACCAAGCTGGTAAGCGCGAAATAAGTCATAGCATTGAGGTGTTGGGTTTTGACGTCCGGACAGAAAATAGAATTGTGGGCAATCAGGCCCTGCTAAAATGGCCTCGTTTATTGTGGTTTGCTTCTCGATGATTTGTAGAAAAGAGTTGTATTCCTGTTGTAGTGAACTTTCGATTTTCAATTTGGCTCGAGTGGTTTGTAGTGACCTGTTGTTCTCGAACCGTTGTGAACTCGTACCGATCACCCGCGGATTCGTATAATTGATACGGGCAACAGCAAAGGCCGCAATGAGCACCATAAATGTAAGCCAAAGTGGCTTGTCGTATGTGGTAGTACGTCCAATGAGACCGGTAAAGGTAAGTAGGACAAGCGGAGCACAGTAGCAAAAGTAAATTCCGGAACTGTATGGGTACTGAGTGATCCCTAAACAAGCGGT
>MDSW01010452.1_pt1 | contig 10248 bp, 7 predicted proteins | sample 811171 | NCBI WGS metagenome assembly MDSW01 (sample SAMN05326641, study PRJNA326480) | marine metagenome | isolation source: seawater | place: Atlantic Ocean: North West | collected 2012 | reverse complement strand
TACAGTTCCATCTTTTTTAAAAACTGGCTTTAGTCTTTTCAAAGCCTCAAGGTTTATACCTTCTCGAGGATGCTCATCTTTGTTAAAATTTATTTCACTTTTTTTTGATTTTATTTTCAAATTGATGATTTCATCATTAAATTTATTTTCTTTCTGCGCTTTTAGTGCTTTCTCTTGAGATTTTAATGCAAATTTATCTTGGTCTTCTCTAGTAACTTGAAACTTTTCGGCAACATTTTCAGCTGTTACTCCCATATGATAACCATGAAATGCGTCCCAGAGGCCATCTTTAATCATTGTATCAATCATTTCAACATTCCCTAGTTTCTTTCCATTTCTTAAATGAAGTGCATGAGGAGCTAAAGACATACTTTCCTGACCACCTGCTAAAACAATTTTTGAGTCTCCAGATTTAATACTTTGAAAAGCTGAAGCGACTGATCTTATTCCGGAACCACAAACTTGATTAACAATAAAAGCTGGCTTTTCCTTAGGTATACCTGAGTTAATCGAAGCTTGTCTTGCAGGGTTTTGACCGGTTCCACCTGTTAGAACTTGTCCCATAATCACTTCGTCTATTTCAGCGCTTTTTAATTTCGAGTCCTCCATATTCCTTTTTAAAACTTCAGAACCCAACTCATAAGCATTCACATTTTTTAAACTATTATTTAATGATCCTACTGCGGTCCTCAAAGCAGACGTTATTACAATTTCAATTTTATCCATAAAATTAATTTATACTTTCAACGTTCTATTTCAATATTTTTTTTAATTGAACCGAGCAGAATAGCGTAAAGTAAAAAAATAAAAGTCGCATTACCCGTGGTAAAAAAACTACCTGAACTTCTAATAGGTATTATTTCGGCTATAAACACAAATAATATAGCAATTATGACTTTATTTGAGTAAATATTTTTTTGGTAATTTTCTTTGAAGGATTTATATACTACCGAAAAAAATATGAATGTTACAAGCAAAAAACCAATAAGACCAATCTCAGACATTATTTCTAAATAATAATTATGTGGATGAGTATTACATTCAGTTCTCTCATAATCATTTTTAATTTCTCTTCTTTTACAATTTTCTCTAAAAGATTTTACACCTCCACCAATTAATTTATTCATTTTCCATGTTTCGTAGAAAGATCTAAATTCTTGATAATATAAAGGAACATCTGCCTCTTTAAGTATTTTGTCCTTTTTTCCTATATCGGTAAAAAAAATATTGACCACACCGGTAGTACTTCCTACAAATTTATCAAAATTAATTTTTACTTCATTATTAAAGTAATAAGCAGAACTAAAGACAATACTTGTCATTAAAAATATAGGTAATATATATTTTCTAACTCCTTTTTCAAAAACTAAAACTAAAAAAATCAAAAAAATAAATAGTATCAAAGGCATTCGATTTCCACTTAAAATTATTGATATTAAAAGTAACAAAAATAAGATTGTTAATGATAATGTTAAATATGGTCTCTTGATTTTTAGAAAAAGAAAAAGACTAAATAATGCAAAAATTGAAAATCTTTGAATATACCCTCCAGCTATAAGTTCATCTCCAAAAGGACCTGAAAGTTTTCTAGGGTGCATTGGTTCTATACCAAAAATATCTTTTAAGAAATAGAATTGGTAAATAATATCTATGCATACAAAAACTACACAAAATAACGATGACAAAAAAAACCATTTAAAATTAAACAATCTTTCTTCGACTAAAAATTTTACTATAAATATTAATATAAGAAATCGTAATAAAAAAAATGATTTTGAAATTATTACATGATAATCATTAAAGTCATTTTCTGTGGTGTAAACTAAAATTTGATTCCAAAGACCAGTTAAGAATATAAAAATGAATAGCGCTATGGTTATCTTATCAATAAAAGAAACATTACGGAAAATAATTCTTTTAAAGTAAAAAAGAGTAGAAAAAACAATTATTAATAGAATATTAAGATTAATTGTTAAATTCCCTAAAATTAAAGTCAAAGGTATTAGAGATAAAAAAAAATTGATTATTATCTTTTTTTTTTCTTCAGAAAATATTCTTTGTAAATGCATTGATTTTTATTATTTCAAATATAAAATTAAATCAAATAGTAACATAAGGCTTGTTTATTATACTATTTTTGATAATCAATTTATAGGCGCCTGTAGCTCAACTGGATAGAGCGCTTGGCTACGGACCAGGAGGTTCTGGGTTCAAATCCTAGCAGGCGCATAAAAGATATGTATACTCAAAAATACTTTTTTTATTCAATAATATTATTAGGAATAGTTTCTAGAATATTTGCAATTATTATTTATGGGGATGCAACTATTAGTATGGAATGGGGAGAAATTTTTTCTGCTTATAAAAAATATGGAATTCTAGGAAGAGAGATTAATGGTCAAGTAGTCCCCAACTTGTACATGCCACCATTATATCCAATATTTATAATCATTTTAGATTTCTTTTATCCTTTTAAAAATAACTTTCCTTTGTTTGTGCTTTATATACAACTTATTTTATCAATTATATCTTTATTTTATTTACACAAAATTTTAAAAATATTTTTTTCAAATAATTTATCGTTAATTGGTGTCTTAATCTTTACTCTTTTCCCTTTAAATATTTATTCAGTTTCTCAAAGTTCATCAGCTAGTTTGCAACTTTTTCTTTTGATAACTTTTTTTTATTATTTTTTGATATTCTATAAAAATGAAAATTTTAAAAATTCTATTATATTTGCTATCCCGGCCGCTTTATTGATATTAATAAGAGGAGAGTTCTTATTAACTTATATTTTAACATTAACTTATATTTTAATTTTAAATAAAAAAATTAAATATTTACTAGTTAGTTTTATTATTTCTTTATTAATCGTATCCCCTTATGTTTTAAGAAACTATGAAATAACTAATAAGATTGTTATTACAGAGTCATTTGGTTTTAATTTGTGGAAAGGCAACAATTTGTTATCAAAAGTAGAAGGTAACGATAAAATTTACAAGGAACAAATGAAGAATGATTATGAAAATTTAAATCTTGACCAAACATATGATATTAAAATGGATAAGATTTATAAAGTTGAAGCGATAAAAAACATTTCTACTGAACCTTATCGTTATCTAAAATTATACATAAAGAAGTTTTTCTCTTTTATGTTTTTTGATAAAGACTCTTCTAGATCTAATTATTTTAATCCTTTTCATATATTGCCAAAAATAATTCTTTCCCTAGCTAGCTTTTTTGGATTAATTTACTTATTTAGATCTAAAAAAAATGAAATTAATTATTTTGGTTATTTTTATGTTTACAATATTGCTCTCTTTTCAATTTTTTTTATTTTACCAAGATATTCTCTAATGTTGTTACCTGCTCAAATAGTTTTGATTTGTTTTTTGATACAGAAGTTAAAGCCTGATATTTGAAACTAGTTCATCGAGAATTTTTTTTGTAGAAAATTTTTGCTTCCAATTGGGAAAATGTTTTTTAAACTTTTTCATACTTGACACATACCAAATATGATCTCCAATTCTATTATTTTTATTATATTTTTTTTTAATTCTAATTTTTGTTTTATGTTCCAAATAATTTATTGCTTCCACGATAGAACAATTTGATAGTCTGGTTCCCCCAGTATTATAAACTTCGCCCTTTCTTGGTTTTTTATAAAATTCCCAGAAACATTTTACTAAATCGGCGCTATGAATATTGTCTCTTACTTGCTTACCTTTATATCCAATTATTGTGTATTTTTTTTTAACTAAAGCTGTTTTAACCAAATACGATAAAAATCCGTGAAGTTTGGCACCAGAATGATTAGGCCCAGTGATACAACCTGCTCTAAAACAAGCTGTTTTCAATCCTACATTTTTTCCATATTCTTGTACTATTAAATCTGCATATGATTTAGAACTACCAAAAAAACTGTGAGTGCAATTATCTATAGACATGGTCTCATCTATACCAGATTTAAATTTATGATTATTTTTAATTTCCCACCTCGTTTTTTTTTCAACTAGTGGAAGTTTGTTTGGATTATCGCCATAAACTTTGTTTGTTGACATAAAGATAAATGGAGCATTAGGACAATATTTATTTGTAAGCTCTAAAAGATTTAATGTTCCTTTAGCATTTATTTCAAAATCAATAAAAGGTTTATTTTTTGCCCAATCATGAGATGGTTGAGCAGCTGCGTGAATAATAACATTTATTTTTTTTCTGTATTTTCTAAAAATTTTTTCTAAATTTTTGAAATTTCTTATATCAACTGAAAAATGATTATATTTTTTTATCTTTTTTTTTAATTTATTTTTTATCCACGTAATATCTCCATCAGGGCCAAAAAAATTTTTTCTTGAGTTATTATCAATACCTAATATCTGAAATCCTTTTTTTGAAAAAAAAATAGATGATTCTGACCCAACTAACCCACAAGAACCTGTAATTAAAGCTATCTTCATAAAAAATACTTTCTTATTTTTTTGTTATTTTTTAACCAAATTAAAATATCTTTAAGTATTTTATTCAAGTTATTTTTTGATTTCCATTTATAGAATTTATAAAACTTGTTATTATCAGTTATATAATAAGGTATATCAAACTTAGAAGTTTTTCTTACTTTTCCTATTTTAATTTTATTACCTGTTATATCTTCACATTTCAAAGTTAATTCATTTAAAGAGATAGAATTTTTAATTCCCCCACCAATATTAAAAGTTTTATTGTAGATTCGATGAAAATTTTTTATTTGGATAAGTATAATTTCACAAACATCATCAATATGTATCAAATCCCTTACCTGATGCCCATGACCACCGAAACCTATATAAGATAATTTTTTTTTAAATAAATGTTTAGCTATCCACAACGAAACAAAACCTTGATCTTGTTTTCCAAACTGCCAAGGACCTGCTATAACACCAAATCGGTTAATCAAATATTTAATTTTTGACATATAAGAAAATTCTTTGATAAGTTTCTCCGAACTAAGTTTAGTGAAACCATATAATGAACTAGGATTATCAGTTTCAAAATTTTCGTTAATTTTAATTCTTTTTTTTAGTTTCTTTTTAACATTTAAATTTTTAAAAAGATTTCTTAAATTTGTAATAGAATAAACTCTGCTTGAAGATAAAAAAATTATATTAGCTTTATCTTTTTTTGTTTTTTTTATTAAATTATAGGTACCAATTAAGTTAGTATTAAACACTCTGTCAGGATCTTTTGAGGATGCTTCAATAGCTGGTTCTGCGCAACAGTCAATAATCAAATCACACTTTTTAAGAGTACGGATCTTATTATAATTTTTAATGTCAAAGTTATAATTTTTTATTTTAAAATTTTTAAGTCTTTCTCTATTGATCTTGGATCCATCTCGATAAAGATTATCAACACTAAAAATATCTACTTTCTTAAGATTTTTTTTTAAGAAAATTGCGATATTTGATCCTACAAATCCACATCCGCCTGTAATAAGTATTTTCATAATTAAACAAATACCCTACTAATAGCTATAAATAAACAAAGTTATGCTTTCGATTATTATACCAGCAAAAAATGAAGCAGAAAACCTGCAAGATATTTTAAATTATTTTAGTACAAAACTTCTAAAGATTGATTATGAGGTAATTGTAATAAATGATTTTAGTAATGACGAAACATTCAGCAAAGCCAAAGATCTTTTTCAGAGCAATAATAAATTCAAAATTTTTGACAACGAAAAAGAGGGGCTTGGAGGTGCTATAAATCTTGGAATAGAAAAGTCGCGCGGAGAAAAAGTAGCTATAATGATGGCAGATTTATCAGATCATATGGATGATTTAATAAAATATAATAATATAATGGATAAAAAAAAAGTTGACGCTGTTCTTGGTTCAAGATTCATCCAAGGTTCTGAAGTTAAAGATTACCCATTTCAAAAATTAATTCTGAATAGGATTTTTAATTTTTTTGTAAAACTAATTTTTTGGAATAAATTTAATGATTATACAAATGCCTTTAAAATTTATAGAAGAGACGCTTTACTTAATATAAGACCTTTGGTGTCAGAGAGCTTTAATATTTTTCTTGAAATTCCTTTAAAGATAATTTCGAGGAGATATGATTATGAAGTTATTCCGATAAACTGGACAGGTAGAAAAAAAGGAAAGGCAAAATTTAGGATAAAAGAATTACGGTCTAAGTATCTTTTTACTTTGATTTATTGTTTTATAGAAAAAAATTTATTAAACATTAAAAAATGAAATTTAATATATCTTTACAAAAAGCTGTAATTCTTTTTTTTATTATTGTCTTTATAATCTTGTTTGGACTTACGATTATCTTATAGGTACGCTACAACTAGTATAATTGCACCTAATATTAGCCTATATACCACAAAAAGATTTAAACTAAATTTTTTAACATATTTTAAAAAATATTTTATTGTAATGAAAGAAAAAATAAATGATAAAAAAATCGATAGAATATTTAAAAAAGTGAAGTTCAATTTTTCCATGTCCGTAATTTCTTTTAAACCAAAAATACTCACAGCTGCTAAAGTAGGTATTGATAGTAAAAAAGAAATTTTCGCTGAATCATATCTACTGAAATTCAATAATCTAGAAGAAGAAATAGTTATGCCAGATCTACTCACACCAGGTATAAGTGAAAGAATTTGAAAAAATCCAATTATCAAAGCTGACTTAAAACTAAAATCTTTTTCAATATTTTTTTCAATTTTAAATTTATCAGATATGAACAAAAAGATTCCAAAAATAATTGTGGTCCATCCGATTATTTCCAGATTTCTTAATTGATAAATAATTTCTAATTTAACAAGTAAATAACCAACTACCATTATTGGAATCGAGGAGAATATGATTTTCAAGAAAAGATCTTTATTTTTAATATAATCAATTAAATCTTTTCTAAAATATGTAATTACTGCAATAAATGATCCAATGTGAAGACTGACGTCTATTGTTAAATCAGCTTCACTAAATTCAAGTAAGTCTGACATTATTATTAAGTGTGATGATGAACTCACAGGAATAAATTCAGCAATACCTTGAATTAATGAAAGAATTAAAATTTCAATCATTAGTAATATTTAAAATTATTGATTGTTTTTTTAATGACATCATCAAATGCATAACAGGTATGCAAATATTTTTCATTAAATATAGGGTTTTTTGGTATATTAGGTAAATAATATTTACCTAAAATTACTGTAAATTTCGGAAATTTACTCTATTTATACATTTTATGAGTAAAAAATTATTAAAATTTGTTGATCTTAAACAGGAAACACCTGTCAAAAGAGAAATTAATAAAAGGAGCAAAGACTTTAATGAAATCTATGACGATTTTATTAACACTAAAGCAAAAGAGCAATCAAGCAGATGCTCCCAATGCGGAGTTCCATTTTGTCAGATACATTGTCCGTTGAGCAATAATATTCCTGATTGGTTGAAACTAACTGCTGAGGGAAGATTACAAGAAGCTTACGAGTTGTCTCAAAGCACAAATAATATGCCGGAAGTTTGTGGAAGAATATGCCCTCAAGATAGATTGTGCGAGGGTAACTGCGTGATAGAACAATCTGGACATGGAACAGTTACAATTGGATCAATTGAAAAATACATTACCGATAATGCCTGGGAAAAGGGTTGGGTAAAACCTTTTAAAGTTAAAAAAGAACTTAAACAATCTATAGGCGTTATAGGGGCTGGGCCAGCAGGAATGGCATGTGCGGAGGAATTAAGAAAATCAGGATATCAAGTAACTATATACGATAGATACGATAGACCTGGAGGTTTGTTAATTTACGGTATTCCGAATTTTAAATTAGAAAAATTCGTAGTTGAGAGAAGAACGAAACTTTTAAAAGAAAGTGGAATTAAATTTGTTCAAAATTTTGAAGTTGGAAAAGATAAAACATTACACGAACTTAAAGAAATGCATGACTCAGTTTTAATCGCAACAGGGGTTTATAAAGCAAGGGAGATAGAAATACCAGGTCATAACTTAAAAAATATATTTCCTGCTATGGAATTTTTAACTGCTTCAAATAGAAAAGGATTGGGCGATAAAGTTGAACTCTTTGATAATGGAACGTTAAATGCAGAAGGTAAAAATGTTGTTGTAATAGGAGGTGGTGATACAGCAATGGACTGCGTGAGAACTGCCGTAAGGCAAAATGCTAAATCAGTAAAATGTCTTTATAGGAGAGATAGAGAAAATATGCCAGGTTCTTCAAGGGAAGTTGGAAACGCAGAAGAAGAAGGGGTTGAATTTATTTGGCAAACTAGTCCAAAAAAATTTCTAGGAAATAATGAAGTCAAAGAAGTTGAAGTCGACAAAATGATTTTAGGTGAGCCGGACTCATCAGGTAGAAAGAAACCAATAGTTAAGCCTGGATCTGAATTTAAAATACCAGCTGATCTTGTAATTAAATCCCTTGGTTTTGACCCAGAAAACTTACCAAAGTTATTTAATGCTGATGAGCTAGCTATCTCAAAGTGGGGAACACTAAAGATTAATTTAAAAACGATGCAAACTAATTTAGAAGGGGTTTTTGCTGCAGGAGATATTGTAAGAGGGGCTTCTCTTGTAGTTTGGGCTATAAGAGATGGACGTGATGCAGCAGAACAAATAAAAAAATATTTACAGAAAAAAAATGAAAAAGAAAAATCAGAAGAAGCTGCGTAACATGAATAGATACAATAAAAATAAAAAATTATTGTCAGAAAATTATTCCTACGACTCTCGAATGGAACATGATGCATGTGGAGTTGGACTCGTGGCATCTACAAATGGAAAAAAATCGAGAAAAATTGTCGAATATGGAGTCCAGGCTTTAAAGGCTATTTGGCACAGAGGTGCCGTTGACGCTGACGGCAAATCTGGAGATGGAGCAGGAATACAAATAGAAATAGCACCAGATTTTTTTGAAGAGAAAATTTTAGCTACAGGACATACTCCTGATAAAAAAAAGAGAATCTGTGTTGGCATGGTTTTTTTACCAAGAACAGACTATGTAGAGCAAGAAAAGTGCAGAGAAATTATAGAATCAGCTCTTTTAGAGTCTAATTACTATATTTATGGATGGAGACAAGTTCCAATTAATCCTAGCGTTTTAGGAGAAACTGCAGAGCAAAGTAGACCAGAAATAGCACAGGTTTTATTCAAAAAAAATGAGGATTTATCTACCAACGATCTAGAACGAAATTTATTTGAAACGAGAAAAAAAATAGAAAAGTTAGCTAGAGATGGCCAGTTAAAAAACTTTTATATTTGTTCTTTTAGTTCCAGATCAATTGTTTATAAAGGAATGTTTTTAGCTGAACTTCTGTCAGATTTTTATCCAGATCTTAATGATAAGAACCTAACTTCAAGATTTGCAATTTTTCATCAAAGATATTCAACAAATACTTTTCCAAGTTGGGATTTAGCGCAACCTTTTAGAACTTTAGCACACAACGGGGAAATAAATACACTAAAAGGCAATATTAATTGGATGAAAATTCATGAGCAAGATATGTCAAGCTCACTTTTTAAAAACGTTAAAGATTTAAAACCTGTAATAAGAAGTTCTTCAGATTCAGGTGCACTCGATAATGTGTTTGAACTTCTTACTCATTCTGGAAAATTAGCACCATTAATTAAGTTAATGATGATACCTGACTCTTGGTCGAAAAGAAGTAAGACAGTCCCGAAAAATCACCAAGACCTATTTAATTTTTTAAACAGTACAATTGAGCCTTGGGATGGACCCGCGGCTATATGTGCAACTGACTCAAAGTGGGTTCTAGCAGCGACTGATAGAAACGGATTAAGACCTTTGCGATATTCGATAACATCAGATAATTTATTTTTTGCTGGTTCAGAGTCGGGAATGATAGAGATACCAGAAGAAAAAATTTTAAGTAAAGGGAAACTAGGACCAGGTCAAATTATTGCTATAGATTTAAAAAAAGGAAAACTTTACGAAGATAAAGAAATCAAAGATGTTTTAGCTAAAGATTACAAAAAATATAGTAAACAAATTATCGATTTAGAGAAAAAAATTTCAATAGATAATGAAGAACCATTATTTAGCGGGGAAGAATTAAAAAAAAGACAATATTTATCAGGTTTGAGTATTGAAGATTTAGAATTAATTCTTCATCCTATGGCTGAAGAAGGTAAAGAAGCTTCAGGTTCAATGGGAGATGATACACCAGTTGCAGTTCTTTCAAGTCATTTTAGACCAGTTTCACACTACTTTAG
>MDSW01089835.1_pt1 | contig 10249 bp, 12 predicted proteins | sample 811171 | NCBI WGS metagenome assembly MDSW01 (sample SAMN05326641, study PRJNA326480) | marine metagenome | isolation source: seawater | place: Atlantic Ocean: North West | collected 2012 | reverse complement strand
TCTTTATGCAGATAAAGAAACTAAAAGTATTAAAAATGCAATTAAAGAAACAGATAGAAGACGATCTATTCAAGTTGCCTATAATAAAAAATATAAAATTGATGCAAAGAGCATTAAGAAAGAAATTGCAGATGTTTTAGAAAGTGTTTACGAAAAAGATTATGTTAAAGTTGGAACTGATGAAAATATTGGAGGCAATCTTAAAAAACATTTAAAAGCTCTTAATAAAAGAATGAAAGAGTCCGCAACTAACCTTGAATTTGAAGAAGCTGCTAAAATTAGAGATGAAATAAGAAAATTAGAGGCCTCTGAGTTAGAAATTACTTTAAATCCAAAAGTAAAAAAATATAGTTCAAATAATAAAATTTATCCAAAAGGTAGATCTACTATGGGTTTACCTGGGACGAGAGCGCAAAAAGGTAAAAAAAAATGGAAGCAAATAAGATAATTATAACTGGTGGAGCAACTAGAATTGGTGCTGCTATAGCAAAAAAATTATCAGGGCCTAATAAAGAAATATTAATTCATTATAATAAATCAAAATCTAAAGCTGAAAAACTTAAAAAAGAATTAGAAAAAAATGGTACTAAAGTTTATTTAGCTAAAGGAGATTTAAGCAAAGAAATGGATGTAAACAAAATAGTTAAATTTGCAAAATCTAAATTAAAATATTTTGACTGTTTAATCAACAATGCATCATTATTTGAAAATGACAAATTAGGTAATTTTACGACCGATAGTTGGGGCAAACATTTAAGAACAAATTTAAGAACGCCTGCTTTATTATCTAAAGAGTTTTCAAAAAATATTAAAGGTAAAAATAATAATATTATTAATATAATAGATCAAAGAGTATTTAAGCTTACTCCTTTTTTCTTTTCTTATACGATTAGTAAGACCGGTCTTTACACATTAACTAAAACTACTGCTATGAGTTTGGCACCAAATATTAGAGTAAATGGAATCGCTCCTGGTCCTACTATGAAAAATAAAAGACAATCTGAAAAACACTTTAAAAAACAATATTTAGCAACACCTTTAAAAAAACAAGTAGATGTTAATGAAATTTGTAATGCAGTTGACTTTTTCATCAAAAATAGATCTATTACTGGACAAGTTTTGGCAATTGATAGTGGTCAAAATTTAAACTGGCAGACCCCTGATGTAATAGGAAAAGAATGAAAAAAAATAATTTTAAAGTTATAAAAATAGATAAGAATAAAAGTCTATTTAATTACGAAAAAAAAATTCTTATTAATGAACTAATCTTAAATTTAAAACTTGGTTATTATGATTTTGAGAAAGAAAAACCTCAAAAAGTTAAATTTAGTCTTGAGATTGATTATGAGGATAAAAAACCAACAAACGACCAGGATATCAAATCTATCGTAAATTATGGTACGGTTGTAAAACTCATTACAAAGCTGGTTAAAAAGAAACATTATAATTTTTTAGAGTCGCTTGCCGAGTCTGTTTTTAATGAACTCTTCAAAGATAAAAGAATTGGAAAAATAATGCTTAAAATTGAAAAACTTGAAATTCTTAAAGAGTGTGCCTCTGTTGGTATTCAAATTACCAAAAAAAGAAGTTATGAAAAGCTCTGAACTAGGTAAAGAAGTAATAAAAAAAGAGCTACCACTAATTCCTAAAAGCCCAGGTGTATATAGAATGCTCAACCATAGAGATGATATTCTATATGTTGGTAAAGCAAAGAATCTTCCAAATAGATTAAAAAGCTATGTAACTGAGAGAAACCATATCATAAGAACTGAAAGAATGTTGTCTCAGACCTTTAAATTAGAAATAACAACAACGGCTAATGAAAGTGAAGCTTTACTTTTAGAGGCTAATCTAATTAAAAAATATAAACCAAAATTTAATATATTACTTAAAGATGATAAATCTTTTCCATTCATATTTATTGGTGAAAAAGAACAATGGCCACGAGTTGCAAAACATAGAGGTAAAAAAGATAAAGAAGGATTTTATTTTGGTCCCTTTGCATCCGCAGGTACTGCAAACTGGACTATTAAGATGCTTCAAAAAATATTTCAATTAAGAGTTTGTGATGATAGTACTTTTAAAAATAGAAAAAGACCATGCATACTATATCAAATTAAAAGATGCTCTGGACCATGCGTAGATTATATAAATAAAACTGATTATAAAAAATCTGTTGATTTAGCAATTCAATTTGTTTCTGGTAAATCAAGAGATGTCCAAAAAAATCTTTCTAAAGAAATGGAGCTTGCAAGTGATCAGCTTAATTTCGAGAGAGCTTCAATTTTTAGAGATAGAATAAAATCTTTAAATATAATTCAGTCTTCCCAGAGAATTAATGAGGCCAACCTAGCCGATGCTGATGTAATTGCTGCATATAAAGAGTCTGGCAAAACATGTATTCAGGTATTTTTTTATAGATCAAAACAAAATTGGGGCAATCAAGCTTATTTTCCAAAACATGATCCTGATCAAAGTATTTCTGAAATAATGTCCTCTTTTTTAATGCAATTTTATGAGAATAAAACTGTTCCTAAATTAGTTATTATAAATACAGAAATTAAAGATAAAAAATTAATAGAGGAAACTTTAAGTAAAAAAGAAAACAACACAATATCTATCAATACTGCAAAAAAAGGAACTAAAGCAAAAGTAATTGCTATGGCAGAAAAAAATGCAAAAGAGTCTTTAAATAGAAAAATTTATGAAACAAATAATAATAAAGATTTATTTGAAAAGGTTGCAAAAAAATTTAACTTAAAAAATGGTATTAACTTAGTTGAAGTATACGACAACAGTCATATTCAAGGAACAAATAGTGTTGGAGCAATGATAACTTTTGGAAATGAAGGTTTTATCAAAAAAAGATATAGGAAATTTGATATCAAGACAAAAGGTTCAGAACAAGACGATTTTGCAATGTTGAAAGAAGTTTTGTCTAGAAGATTTAAAAGAGCCATGCTTGAAAAAGGCAACTATCTAACTCTACCAGATTTAATATTAATTGATGGAGGGAAAGGCCAGTACTCATCAGCAAAAGAAATTTTAGATGAATTTGGATTACATGATTTGCCCATGATCGCTATAGCCAAAGGAAAAATGAGAAATAGTGGAGATGAAACATTTTTTTATAATGGAAAATCATATAAATTTGAAAAAAATGACCCTACTCTATTTTTTATGCAACGTCTTAGAGATGAGGCTCATAGATTTGCCATCACTTCTCATCGGTCTAAAAGAGCTAAAGGTATTAAAAAGTCACTACTAGACCAAATAAATGGTATAGGTGCCATTAGAAAAAGAGCTCTATTAAACCATTTTGGATCTGCAAGAGCGGTTGAATCTGCTAGTCTTGATGAAATTAAATCAGTTGAGGGTGTTGAAGCAAAAGTTGCAAAAAAGATATATAATTTCTTTCACGAATAAAAATTAATATGCTTAAAAAAATACCAAATATTTTAACTATAGGACGAATTTTAATTGTTCCATTTTTTGTATTAGCTTTTTACTTACCTGGTTTTTATGGAGATCTTACTGCTTTAATATTATTTGTTGTTGCTTCCTTTACTGATTTTTTAGATGGGATGTTAGCAAGATTACTTGGTGAAGAGTCCAAGTTAGGTGAATTATTAGACCCAATTGCAGATAAAATTATTGTAGCAACTGCTCTTATTTTATTAGTAATGGACGGTACTATTAGAGACTATGAAGTAATTGCAGCAATAATAATTTTAATAAGAGAAATTTTAATTTCTGGTTTAAGAGAATTTTTAGCGAAAGGAAAAATAAAACTTCCAGTTTCAAATCTTGCGAAACTAAAAACTGTGTTACAAATGGTATCTATTGCTCTTTTACTTTCAGGGGAGACTGGAAATAAAATTATAGATTTTCAAAATTATAACGCTCAAACTATTGGTATTATTTTTCTGTGGCTCTCTGCAGCTTTAACACTTTTTACAGGTTATGAATATATGCGTAAAGGAATTGATCACGCAATTTCTGAAGATAATAAAGATTAAGCAGCTTTTTTCTTTTTTACTAAAGCCTGATAACTTTCATTTAAATCAATTATCATTTCACAAACTTTAAATTGATTTTCAGCAATACAAGATACAGGTGTTACCTCTGCTGCTGTTCCAGTTAAAAAACATCCAACAAAATTTTTTAACTCCTCAGGTTGAATTTTTCTTTCATGGACTTTGATATTTTTTGATTTAGCAATTTCAATAACTGTTCTTCTTGTAATTCCATCTAAGAAGGAGTCTGGCACTGGAGTGTGTAATTCTCCTTTTTTATCTTTGAAAAAAATATTTGCTCCAGTCGCTTCTGCAACATTTCCTTCATAATCCAACATAAGTGAGTCAGCAAAGCCTTGTTTTTCAGCTTCATGTTTAGAAAGAGTGCAAATCATATAAAGGCCTGATGCTTTTGTGTCCCAAGGTATTGTATTGGGAGCAGGTCTACACCAACTAGAAATGTTTAGTTTGATACCTTCAACTTTTAATTTGGGATCAAAATATGAACCCCATTCCCAAGTTGCTATTGCAACATGAATTTTTGTTTGTTGAGCGGAAATAGCCATCATTTCGCTTCCTCTCCAAGCAACTGGTCTTACGTATCCATTTTCAACTTTTTGTGTAGTAATTATTTTATTACAAGCAATGTTAATCTCATCTTCACTATAAGGGATATTAAAACCCATTCTTTTAGCTGAATAAAATAGCCTAGAAGTATGTTCCTCTAGTTTAAATATAGATCCATCATAGACTCTTTCACCCTCAAAAACACAACTTGCATAATGTAGACCATGGCTTAATACATGGACTTTGACATCTGACCAATCTACTAATTCGCCATTGTACCATATTTTGCCAGATCTTTTATCGTAGGGTATCATGTTGTGAAATAAAAATTCTTACTGAAAAATATCTTTGTATCTGTAATATGTCAATATAACTTACCAATAATGAAAGAACTTTTATATTTAAAAGATGACCAGCTAAAAGAATTCATTGAAAAGCTCTTTATAGGGTATCGTGAGTCTTTTTCAGATGCTAAAAAAATATTAGATAAGCACTCAATTGGTATTGCTCATCATAAAGTCATTCATTTATTATCTATTTATAAGGGCATAACTATCTCTGATCTTCTAAAAAAACTAAAAGTTACAAAACAAAGCTTAAATCGAGTTTTAAATGAACTGATAAAACTTGATATTATTATTTTTGAAAAAGATAAGAAAGACTATAGACGAAAACATATATATTTAAGCAAAAAAGGTGAAGAGGTTTTTAAAGAAATTTTTTCATTACAAAAAAAAAGAATTAGTAATGCTTTGCTTAACTCAACTTCAGAAGAAGTTTTGTTTTTTGATAATGTATTAAAAAAAATAATAAATGAATAAATTTGAAGCACATATACTTGTTGTTGATGATGATGATGGTATTAGAAGTTTAGTTAAACAATACTTAAATGACAATAATTTTTTAGTTAGTACAGCAAATAATGCTGAAGAAGCTCAACAAAAAGTTCAAGTAATTAAATTTGATTTAATTGTGTTAGATATAATGATGCCAGGAAAAAGTGGTCTTGAATTTACACTAGAAAATAAAGATATTATTGATACACCTATTATTCTTTTGACAGCAAAAGCAGAGACTAATGAAAGAGTAAAAGGACTAGAACTAGGTGCTGATGACTACCTACCAAAACCTTTTGAGCCTAAAGAGCTAATTTTAAGGATTAAAAATATTTTAAATAAAACTAAAAGTAAAAATAAAAAAAGAATTATTGAGTTTGATAATATAAAAATAGACTTGAATAAATCTATAATTTTTCAAAATATGAAAGAGTTTAAAATTAATAATACTGAAAAAACTATACTTGAAAAAATGATAAATGCACCTGGAGAAACTTTTTCTAGAGAGTCGATTGGTAAATTAATTGAAATAGATAAAGAAAGATCAGTTGATGTTATAATTACAAGATTAAGAAAAAAAATTGAAATTGATCCAAAAAATCCTAAATACCTTCAAACAATAAGAGGAGCAGGCTATGTTCTATGGATTGCATAGATTTATAAAAAATTTACTTCCAAGACAACTATTCTATCGTGCACTATTGATTGTTGCAGCGCCAATTATTATTTTACAAATAACTATTTCTATTGTTTTTTTTGACAGTCTTTGGATAAAAACTAATAAAGGTATGACACGTGCCTTGGTTGGAGAAATAAAAACATTTATCGCTGCATACGAAGTTGAAAAATATAATAAAGACCATCTAACTGAACTTTTTCAAGAACATCTTAACTTCAATGTTAAATTTGAAAATTCAAAAATTTTACCAAAACAAGATCAGGAAAGATGGTTTAGCCCAATAGATAGAACTTTGAGAAGGGAGCTTAAATCAAAAAAATTAAACTATTGGTTTGACACAACTACTTACAAAGATTTAATTGATTTAAAAGTTGGTTATAATAATGGTTATTTTCAATTTTATATTCCAAAAGAAAGAATAACAAGCACCTCTGCAAGGATGTTTGCATTATGGATAACCCTTCCAGCTTTTTTACTAATAACTATAGCAATAATTTTTTTAAAGAATCAAACACGACCAATCATAAATTTAGCAAAAGCTTCTGAAAAGTTTGGAAGAGGTGAAGATGTGAATGAATTTAGACCTTCTGGCGCTTTAGAGATAAGGCAAGCTGGATACGAATTTGATAAAATGCGAAAAAGAATAATTAGACACTTAAATCAAAGATCTGAAATGCTATCAGGTATTAGTCATGACTTAAGAACACCTTTAACTAGAATGAAATTGCAACTGGCATTCATCAAAGATGAAAATATTCAAAAAAAACTATCAGAAGATGTCCAAGAAATGGAGAAAATGTTAAACGAATATTTACAATTTGCAAGCTCTCGTTCCTCTGAGAAAACAGAAACTTTTGATGTTACAGAATTATTAAATAATACTATTAAAAAATATAACAATAAAAATATTAAATCAGATTTAAATCAAAAAATTTATATTAATGGTAGAATGAATCTAATTCAAAGATGTTTTAATAATTTAATTGATAATGCAATTAAGTATGCTCAAAATATAAAAATTGAATTAAAAAAAACTAATAATCATGTACTAATATTGATAGATGATGATGGTCCAGGAATTAAAAAAAAATATTATGATAATGTTTTTAAGCCTTTTTTCAAATTAGATAAAAGTAGAGGTGAGTCTAAATCTAGTGTTGGACTAGGGCTTTCTATTGCATCAGATGTAATTAGATCGCATGGTGGTAATATTACACTAGATAAATCACCAATGAACGGTTTAAGAGTTAAAGTTTTTTTACCTTTTTAAATTTTTTTTTAGAAAAATTTTTTTCAATTTTGTTAATTTTTTTTTCCAAATTCTCTACCCTTTTATTTAAAATATCAGTTTCTTCTTTACTGGTTAGCTTCATCTTAAAAATTATTTCGTCGCGCTTTGTTTTTAATATGTCTAAAACTTCTGAACTAAAATCTTTATAAGATATAAAGCCATCTTCAATCAACCTAGTTAATTTATCAAATATAAATTTTGATTTAGACATATAATTTTTAATAAATTTAATATACCTTATAATTATTTTTAAAAAATGTTTATTAATAATTTTGACCCAGTAGCTCTTCAAATATTTTCGTTTGAAATAAGATGGTATTCATTAGCTTATATAGCTGGAATTTTACTTGGGTGGCTACATTGTAAAAAAATATTAAAAAATAATGAAAAATTTTTAAAATTATTTGATGACTTTATATCGTATTTAATAATAGGAATTATTTTAGGTGGAAGAATAGGATATATTCTTTTTTATAATCTAGAATATTATTCAAATAATTTAATTGAGATTATTATGATTTGGAACGGTGGCATGTCTTTTCATGGTGGTTTAGTAGGAGTAATTAGTGCTACAATTATATTTAGTAAAAAACATAAAATTAATTCCTATATTTTTTTAGACTTAGTAGCATTAGCTGCTCCAATAGGTATTTTCTTTGGTAGACTGGCTAACTTTATTAACTCAGAATTATATGGCATAGAGACCAATGTTCCGTGGTCAGTCAAGTTTGTAACCATTGATAATTTATCAAGACACCCTTCTCAAATATATGAAGCAATTTTTGAAGGGCTAATTCTTTTTTATTTATTAAATTACTTATCAAAAAGACAATACTTTAAAAGCCCAGGAATGATTTCTTGGTTTTTTTTAATTTTTTATTCCTTATTTAGATTTATAATTGAATTTTTCAGAGAACCAGATCAACAAATTGGGTACTTATTATATCAACTCACTTTAGGTCAAATTATAAGTGTTATTTTTTTTATTACAGGAATATTTTTTTATTTAATGAAAAAAAATGAAAATTAAAAATAACGATATTTTATCTTTAGATAAATATATAAATGAGGCTCTTTATAACGGTAAAACGGGCTACTACATGAATAAAAATCCTTTTGGAATAAAGGGAGACTTTATAACAGCACCAAACGTTTCAATACTTTTTTCAGAAATGATAGCGATTTGGATTATTTCTTTCTGGCAAAATATTAAATGTCCAAAAAAGATTAATCTTATTGAATTGGGTTCTGGAAATGGAGAAATGATAAATCAACTAGTTAAAACTTTCGAGAATTTTCCACTATTTAAAAATAGTTACAAAATTTATATACTAGAAAAAAGTCCCCACTTAAAAAAAATCCAAAAAAAAAAGTTAAAAAATAAAAATATTACATGGTTAAATAATATTAATAAAATTTCCAATCATCCAAATATATTTATTGCTAATGAATTTTTTGATGCACTCCCAATAAAACAGTTTATTAAAAAAAATAACAAATGGTATGAAAGAAATGTAAGATTTACTAAATCAAGTAAACCAGAATTATTAGATATTCTATGTGATATGAATAAAATAGAAAAAAAAGTTGGTTTTAAAATTTCTAATAAACAAAAATTTATTGAATATTCTCCTTTAGCTGTAAAGTATTTGAAATTGATTGCTGAAAAAATCAATTTAAATAATGGAGGTATATTAATAATAGATTATGGATATTGGGATAATTCTATGAAAAATACAATAAAATCTATATCTAATCATAAACATGTAGATTTTTTAGATAATTTTGGCCAGGCAGATATCACCTATAATATAAATTTTAGAATAATTGAAAAAATACTTAAGAATTTTAATCTTAAAATCTCTGGAAAATCAAACCAGAGAAATTTTCTTATTAACCTAGGTATACTCAAAAGAGCAGAGATTATTTCAAAAAATTTACCTTTTTCAAAAAAAACAAATATTTTCTTTAGATTAAAAAGATTAATAGATAAAAACTCTATGGGCGAATTATTTAAGGTAATTTTAGCAACAAATAAAAATACAAAATTTAAAACAGGATTTGTAAATTGATAAAATCAAAAAAACTTAAAAAATTTAAAGAAATAAAACATGGATTCTTTAATAAAAAAGGTGGAATATCTAAAGGAATTTATTATAGTTTAAATTGTGGCTTAGGATCGCATGATTTTAAAAAAAATGTGTTACAAAATTTAAATATAGTCTGTAAAAAAATAAATATTTCCTATAAAAAAATGATTTTATTAAATCAAATTCATAGTAATAAATTTTATTTTATTAATAAAAATTATAGATTTAACAAAAAAAAATTTAAAGGTGATGCTTTAATTACAAATATTAAAGGTGTTGCCCTTGGGGTTTTAACTGCAGACTGTGTACCAATATTGATTTATGATAAGGAGAAAAAAATCATTTCTGCAATACATGCTGGCTGGAAGGGTGCTTATAAAGGAATTATTAATAATGTGATTAATTTTTTAATAAAAAATGGAAGTAAAAGTAAAAACTTAATTGGGATAATAGGCCCATGTATTACTCAAAAAAGTTATGAGATTAAAAAAGACTTTAAAGATAAATTTATTAAAAAAAACAACAAAAATAAAAAATTTTTTAAAATAATAAATAATAAAACATATTTTAGCCTTAATAAGTATATTTACTATCAATTAGAAAAATTGGGTGTTAAAAACTTAGAATTAATTAACAAAAATACTTTTGATAAAAAAAATCATTTTTTTAGTGCAAGAAGATCAATTTGCAATAATGAGAATGATTATGGTAGAAATATTTCAATAATTATGATTAAATAATGCTCTCACAAAAATGAAACTTCTCGCTGG
>MDSW01000789.1_pt1 | contig 10249 bp, 10 predicted proteins | sample 811171 | NCBI WGS metagenome assembly MDSW01 (sample SAMN05326641, study PRJNA326480) | marine metagenome | isolation source: seawater | place: Atlantic Ocean: North West | collected 2012 | reverse complement strand
GCTGTCAAACTCTGCCAGGGAAACTATTTCGTTCTCGTCGGTTGCATTGGAGAGTCTGAGTGTAGCGCGCCAATTATTTGTGCTGTATGCGGCCGCCAGTCGAGCTTTCGCCATAGAGTGTCCCTTGTGGGCCTCTGAGCACCTCCACTCGATCGATGTCGAAGAACAGCACATCAAGCTGTGTGCCTGCAGCAATATTGATTGGAACGTCGTCGTAGTACACACCTACTGACTAGGGTGTCGGGGCGAGATCTTGAAACCCAATCAGACGACCAATTCCTCGCACATTAACGTCATTACGCCCCGGCCCTCGATCCGCCAAATTAAGTCCGGGAGCAAAAGCGGCGAGGTCCCCGACGGTTGCCAAACCCAGGGATTCGATCTGCTCTGATCCCATTGCACTGATGGAGGCACCGATATCCTGAACAGACTCAGATCGAAAGCGCGCTGTAACCAGTACTTCCTCAAGAGTTTCTTCCTGGGCATAGGCTTGAGTGTAAAAAGCCAGATTGGCGATCTGGGTGAGGGCAGTGAGAGAGATGCACTGCTTGATTTTCATCGGACGTTACCTCAATGGTGATTGTTATTTCAGCAATCCTACGCTTCTGGCTGCTTGATATAAGCCATAGGTCGTCCAATTATCGTCACATATTGTTTAGGGGCTCGTGATCATCGGTGCAGTTGACTAGGTACGTCAGGACTTTAGGCTTGTTACGCTAACGCAGATAACAGCGAAATTTCCCCGTTTACCAGCGCCCGGTTAGTAGGAACATTGTCATAAACCAGGTCAAAGAAGGACTCATCGGCGAAAATCAGGCTGGTAGAGGCGCAGGTCATTTCCTCGACTTTAAACTGCCAGAACTTATTGAAATTTGCGTTGCCGTCAATCCAGACTGATCCGTCATTATAGAGCAAGGCTACGTTCGCAGAGCCGCCAAGTGTGTCCAGAGTTTTCAGACAAGCGTGACCGAGGCTCAATCCTTCGGCGAGAAAGCGTTCAGTCATTCGAAAGCCAACCTCTGAATCAACGCGTCCGCCCAGCAAGCCCTCAAATTCATGGCGAAATTCGTCAGCCTTCGCAAAATCACCATTGTGGGCGTAGGCAAAATCCTGGGATTCGGAGTAGAAGGGCTGTAAGTCGTTGAGGACGTTGGGTAGGCGCAGTGGCCTTCTGAAATGCAGTAACCAGCGTTTGGACTCAATCTGGCGGTAGCGCTCCAGTTCTTCCGGGTTTTCACCGAGTTTGCCAATACAGCGGAATACATTGACGTGCCCGGGGCGTTCGAGATAGGCAATGCCCCAGCCCCAGCCGGCAATGCCATACTTCTCGGCTCGTAGTGCCCAACTTTCCAGGCGGGAAAAAGGTACCGGTTCGTCACTTCCTACTACGATGATTTCACACACGCGAACAGTCCTCGCTCAAAATGACAGCCCGTTCGGGGCAAGCTCTGACAATTCGACGTGCTAGTTGCATCTCTTCTTCGGTTTCGGGTTGCCTGACTACAAAGGCGTAACCGTCATCGTCCGCATCAAATAAGTCACCTGCCAATACAACGCAGCGGTTATGGCCCTGGCAGAGTTTCTTGTCTACTTTCAGTTTCATCGTTCTCTCCCTTACTCTGCTGCAACAACGACCAGGGGACCGAGGTCGTCGTATCTGGTTTCTGCGCCTTCAGCGAGCTTGAAACCGGGGAAAATTTTCAACACTTCTTCAATCGCAATGGCAATCTCCACCCGCGCCAGGTTTGAACCCAGGCAGCGGTGCGGACCAACACCGAAAGCAACGTGGCGATTTGGAAAGCGATCAATATCGAATTCGTCAGGATTCTTGAATTCTTGTGGGTCTCGATTAGCGCAGCCAAATAGCATTACCGCACCGTCCCCTTTACGCATCGGGCAGCCCGCGAACTCGACATCCTGTGTCGCATGACGCCCCAGCGCAATAACTGGTGAGAAGAACCGTAGCGACTCCTCAACGGCTGCGGGTATGTCATCGGGGTTCTCGATCAACCGCTTTTGCAGGTCCTGATCGATGGCCATTTGGTGCAGCAATGCTCTGATCGTAAAGTTGGTGTTGTCAAGGCCAGCTACGAGAAGGAAGAAGCAGAAGTCCAGTACCCGCTCTTCATCCATGACTTCCCCTTCAATTTCAGAGGTCAGAACCAGTGATACCAGGTCGTTGCCGGGATTAGCACGACGATCTGGTAATAGCTCACGGAACATTGAGTACACACTGTCAATTGCCTCACGGGCTTCTTTCGGATGACTGATACGACGGTATACGGAGTCCTCGACCCATTGTTGGAACACCGGGTCGAAGGTAATTCCGAGCATCTTGCAGATTACCGCGGTGGGCAGCAGTTTCGCGTAGTCCAGCCCAAGGTCAAATGGTGGTTCCTTGAACATGTCTTCTAAGAGCGATCGTGCGGTTTCCCGAATCGTAGGTGCCCACTCGGCGACAGCCTTGGGTGCGAACTCACGCATCAACATATGCCGGTATTCGGTATGCAAGGGAGGATCCGACTCCATGGGCAGCATTGGCCGATCGTTCATTGGTGGGAACATGGTGCCCTGGGCGGGTGAAAAGCTATCCGTATTGTGTGCCATCGCTGTTACTTCTGCGTATGTTGGCACGTACCAGAGCCCATTGTAGTTCTTGCTCTGACCGGTGCCAGCCTCCCTCAATTGTTTGTAATAGGGCAGGGGGTCCGCTCTGAACTCGCTGGCGTTATGGTCGAATTCTTCATGTACTTCTGACATTGTTTGCTCCGTTTACTCAATCTTGTGGCGTTTGCCAGTCTAGCTAAAATTGCCTCTCGGGTATTCTGATGACCATATTGTCCATGTCCTCACCCACGGTTACCTGACAGGCCAGGCGGGAGTTAGGTTGTGGGTCGAATGCGCACTCCAGCATGTCCCCCTCCATTGATGATTTCTCACTAAGTGAATCGAGGAACGCATCGTCAATATAGACGTGGCAGGTCGCGCAGGAGCAGTTGCCGCCGCAGTCGGCCACAATGCCCGGAATCACGGCGGATGTCGCGATCACCATCAGGTTACTTCCTGCTTCCGCTTCGACACTGTGTTCAGCACCGCTGGATTCTATGAACTGTATTCTTGGCATATCGATGTTTGGCTCTTAACCGAATTCTAATCCCAGAGCAGGTACTCTCCGGATTCAATAATGTGTGCCACCTTGCCGGAGGGATAGCGCAGGGCGACCGACACCGTAATCGGGCAGTCCTTTGCGTAGGGCAGGTCGCGGTGTAACACGGTGTCTGGGTGGCGAAAAGATTCCGGCCCGACTGTGCCACCTAGGAACTCGCTGCGGCCGTACCCCCAGTGGAATCCCGCTTTTTCATCCTCTATGAACAGGCCGCTGACCACCGCTGCTTCGTTGTAGCCAAAGGCAATTTCGCCCACGTTGCGGCGCGCGGGGTCGAGCGCCAGTTCTTCGCGTAGATCTATAGTGAGTTGATTATCGCCTTCGACCTCTACCACACGGTTTTCATTGACCACAAACCGGGCTATCTGGCCGTCATCCCCATAAACCGGGATCACACCCTCGGTGCGAGATTTCTCACCAGGAATTTCGCCCTCATAGGGTACAATCCAAACTTCCCCCGAGGGCAGGTTGATGAAAGCTTCTCCCTGCTTGTCTGCGTGCAGATAGCCATTGTCGGCGCCAGCTTGGCGAAAACGCAGATCGAATTCGCAGACATCGCCGGTGGTAAATTCCACCACGGCAGTTTCTGCGCCCCTGAGGTAATCCAGCAAAAAATTGCCGCGCTCTACCATGCGTCGGTGGTCTGCCAGCAGGCACGTTGATTCCATGGATCGATTTGCCAGCGGCATTGACGCGACCCGAAATTCGGAAGCGTCACCTCTCTTTCGAGCAATCTGCATCAACGGCCCGGTAACGGACACTTCCGTCATCGCAATAACAACAGTGGCTTTCTCCAGTTCGTCTCTCAGGGTTACGGTTTCACCGACTTGTATTGCCTTTTCGGGTAACTCTGCATTGCTGTCGCTCACGGCTTTAAAAGTCAGCATTGGAAGGAGTGTGAATCCCACCGTGTTGGCAATATCAGCTAAGTTATCGCTCCACTCCGATGCCAGCTTGTGCCGCTCTCGCCAAGCGGGGTTGTAGTCTGTCTCCCGGTTTGGTTCGTCAACAAGTATGAGGAAGACGTCGCATTGCCTGGGCCCAAATACCTCGTCGACAAATGCGTGAAAATCAAAGGTTTTGGTCATGGTTGCAGCCATGGTTAGAGATCGCTCACGGAGATAAAGCGTTGTAGCATTGACCATACCTGCTCTTTCGCTTCGATATGTACATAGTGACCCGAGGCGACTACCTGGCCGCATAAAGCATGCGGGACATGCTCAATCAGCACATCCGGTTCGTTATTCCGTCCTGCCCAGATGCCCAATACTGGCATTTCGATGTTTGATAGTGCTGCGGCGCCATCCCAGTTCAGCATGCTCGAAAATGAACGCGTCACAGCCTGTGGATCTGCCTGTTGAAAAACTACCGCTCGCTCGCTCACTCGATGGGGCTCGTCCATAGGAGCAGATTGTGCATCGATAAGTATGTTCAGGGCCTCCGGGTATTGTTCTCCCTCCATCATGCTCAGTAGGCCCGCCCAAGCCTTGCGAGTAGCCTCATCCAACACAATTGGCGCCGGGTCCAGTAACACGATGGCCCGAACCAGGTTCGGCGCCAAGGCGGCGACCTGTAAGGCAAGCAGGGCGCCCATACTTTGCCCGATCAGCACGCTGGCGGACGCCCTGTGTTCCTGTATGCACTCCACTATCGAAGCAGCGCTCGCCTCAATGGATATGTCCTCCTGGGGCATTGCGGAATCGCCGTGACCGGGCAAGTCGATGTTTAATGTGGCGCCGTACTGCCCTCGCCAGTCGCTAGCAAACTCCTCCAAATACTGACGCCGGCCCATCAGAGCGTGCATCAGCACTGCATCAATACCCTTAGCGGCAGGTGCCGCTACGTAGTCTGATGCGAGTTCGAGTGATTTATACCGTGTCGGCATAGCGCATCATTTCCCAGCCGGAAATCTCATCCGGGTCCAAACCCTCGGTTGCTTCCTCAAACAACTGCAGTTCCATTTTGCGTGTATGGGTAAAGAAGCGAACGAAGTCCTCCCCGAGTAACTTGTTCGCCAGTTCGCTGTTCTCGAACGCCTCGATGGCCTCGCCCATCGTGGTGGGCACGGATTCCAATGATTCGTTGGCGTAACCATCGCCAAAAATTGGCGCCGGTGGCTCCAGTTTACTTTCAATTCCATGCAGCATGCCTGCGAGCCCGGCAGCAATTGCCAGGTATGGGTTAGCATCACCACCCGCTGTTCTTTGCTCAATACGCGTTGAGCTGGGCGTGTCGACAACGGTGCGAACAGCGATAGATTTATTGTCATGCCCCCAGCCGATGAGATGCCCGGTAGAATAGTGAGCGGCGAAACGGCGATACGAATTGGGGGTAGGGCAGTACAACAGTGTGAAATCCTTGAGTGTGGCGAGCTGCCCGGCGACCGCTTGTTTTAGTGTTGTTGAGCGCAAGTCCTCTTTGTCGGCATCGTAAAAAGCAGGCTCACCGTCTTTCCACAGGGACTGATTGATGTGCATGCCGCTACCGAAACCCTCTTTGGATGTCTTTGCCATGAAGATGGCAAAGAGATCGTTTTGGCTGGCAAGTTCTCTAACTGCGTGCTTCAGGATGAACCCTGTGTCACCGGCCGCCACCGCGGGCTCGGGGGAAAAGTTGAACTCCTGCATCCCCAATCCGAATTCGGCAGACCAGACTTCGATGGGCATCCCGAATTCCTGCAACTGCCGGCGAATGGGTTGCACGATGGGAGCGTCGCGTCCGCTGCGGGTCACGCTGTAGCACTGCGCCGTAGGCGCCAGCGTATCCATGTCCCGATAGCCCTTTTGGAAGGCGGAATCTTCAGTTTCACGGTAAAGCAGCCATTCCAGTTCTACTGATGTGCTGGTGGTAAATCCCAACTCAAGCGCTTTGTCTTCCAGGCGTTTGAGCAGTGCGCGGGGCATGAAGTCCAGCTTCCAGCTTTTTTCGGCGTGCTCGAAATCACAGATTACCAGTGCTGTTTGGTCCTGCCAGGGTACTATCCGTGCGGTGGAAAAGTCCGGGATCATGTTGAGATCGGTAAAACCCTCTTCCCACGAGGGCCACCAGGCCTGGCTATCCGAGGGCGGGTCGTGAGGCATGCCTGCGCAATCCATCATCACCATGAAGCTGGACATGTTGACTCTAACCTGGGGGTTCTCCAGCAACCGGGTGACGGGGATGTGTTTGCCACGGGCAATGCCGTGCAGGTCCGAGCCTACGAATGTCACTGACTCAATCTGTCTGTCCCGCAGCAGCTTCAGTAGTTCGTCGACGTTTTGTACGGTGCTTATCATTTTTTGGTAGACCCGTTCCGTTGGTATTAGATTTCAGTAATCAAGATAGCAGCTGTATCTTAACTGCATCCAAATGAGAGATTTATTGCCAATCATCCAAGTTTCGTCACATTTTGTCGAAAAGCGCGATAATCCAGGAATTTTGGGGAGGGATTCGGGCATTATTCGTCTGTCCGAATTTCAATGTGGAGACCTTACACGGATGAGCTAGCGATTGTTGTGGGTGCCAGTCATGCTGGATCGCAGCTTGCCCTGAGCCTGCGCGAGCACGGTTGGACTGGAAGGGTTCTGTTACTCGGGGATGAACAGCAGCTACCTTACCATCGACCCCCGTTATCCAAGGCCTTCCTTAAAGGCTCTAGCTCCGTGGAAGATCTACGGATTCGGCCTGCTGCCACATACGGGGATCAAGAGATAGAGCTGCTGCTTGGCCATCGAGTCGTGGCTGCGGATGTAGACAGTCAGGTCCTGGAGTTGAGTGATGGCCGCGAACTTCAATATACCAAGTTGGGTCTCGCCACCGGTGCGGTACCGAGAAAACTGTCTATTCCCGGTTCCGACAAAACTGGAATTCACTATTTAAGAAGCCTTGATGATGCACTCAACATTGGTTCAGAGCTAGCTGCAGACAAGCGTGCGGTCATTGTAGGCGGTGGCTATATCGGCCTGGAGTTGGCTGCCTCGCTGCGCACAATGGGTCTTAATGTGACTGTCCTGGAGGCGATGGACCGCTTACTGCAACGAGTCACCGGCCCGGAGGTTTCAGAGTTTTTCAAGCGAATACACTCGGATAATGGGGTTTCAGTTGAAACCACGGCCGCGGTGGTTGGTTTTGATGGCGGCGATTCAGTGGACTCCGTGCTGCTCGAAGATGGTAGATCAGTGCCGGCAGACCTCGTCGTCGTGGGTATCGGCGTTGTGCCAGAGACCTCTCTCGCCGCCCAGCTGGATTTGAAAGTAGATGATGGAATATTGGTGGATGAGTACGCCATGACCTCTAATCGGCATATTGCCGCCGCCGGGGACTGTACTCGCCATCCGAATCACCTGCTGGGTCAGCAATTGCGCCTGGAGTCAGTGCCAAACGCGCAGGAGCAGGCTAAGAGCGCAGCGGCAAGTCTCTGCGGTAAGCAGGTGGAGTATTGCCAGCTTCCCTGGTTCTGGTCTGACCAATACGAGCTGAAGCTACAAATGGCTGGCATAAATCGCGGCTACGATGAAGTGATAATGCGTGGCGACCACCACAACAGCACAAGTTTTTCAGCGTTTTACTGCAAACAGGGCGAGTTAATAGCAGTTGACTGCGTTAACCGCCCGCAGGAATTTATGCTGACTCGGCGGGCCTTGTCCCAGGAGTCCCCGGTTGATGTGGCTCGACTTTCCGATGAATCAATCAGCCCCCGGGATTTATTCATTGCCTGACTGCGTGGATTTGTCGTTTGGATAGTACGCCCGGGCTTGTTCTAGTTTTATTGCAGAAAGCAGGGAAGAACGCTCATCCTGCGATCTGACAAAAGTAAGAAGTTCCCCGGCCCGCGCCAACTGAGATCGCGCCATTTCTTCGGAGCCACTATCCAGAAGTTGCCCAGCGTGTAGAACTGTGTAATGAATAGCTTTACCAAAGATACGCGCCCTTTCGAAAATTATTGCCAGGTCGACATAAACGCTGGAGGCATCTTCAGCATATAGTTCTTCGATGCGTTCGCCGATTGATTGTAGGGCCCGCAGACGCCGGGAAATCGGCATGCGATTAGCGATTGCGGTCTGGTGCAGGTTGTGAATAAATCGAAAGCGCGGCACGATGCTGCCGTCTTCCAGTATTCGCTCGCTCTCATAGCAGAGCATGTAATCGCGTTCCGCCAGCTGAGAGCAAGCCTCTTCTATCTCCATAATTGAATGACCAACCAGTTCAGCGATCAATCGCGCGGAGAACATGGTGGAAAGGCTGGCGTACTCTAGAATCTGGCGCGCGAACGGATCAAGTCGATTAATCTGCTCATCGATAAACGCAAGCAGATCACCGGGAATTTCCTCTGTCGCTGTTCGAAGCTCAGTGGATAAACGCCACTGCTGCTCCTCCATAATGAGGTGTTCGCGATCCACCAGGTTCTGAATAAACTCAGTTACGAATAGAGGGTTTCCCTCCGTTTTTTGTGCGATCGTCTGAGCCAGATGCTCTAGATTCGGACTGCTCGCGTCAAAAGGGGTGAATCGTCGCTCGAGGTAATTGAGGATGCCCTCTTCAGTTAGCAGTGGTAGCCCGATCTCAACGCACTTGCGATGAACCAGCAGTTCCTGTTTGAGTTGGGGTAGGGGATGCTCAGCCTGCAATACGTCTTCTGTGCGATAACTGGCAACCAGCAGGAAGCGTGCGGTGGGACGGCGCCTTGCGAATACTGCGAGCAAGCGCAGCGTATCGGCATCTGCCCACTGCAAATCTTCAAAGATAAGTGCGACCGGTACAGTGGCTGATATCGCTTCAATGGCCTCCGCCAGCTCGATTGCCAGACCCTGTGCCGCGCTTTGACGCTTGTCATTTGAGGCTTCGCTCTGGCTGTGAATCCCGGGCAATCTGGCCAGCCAGTTTGGTGCAAATTTTTGCAGGAATGCTGGGGTATCTGCCACTTTGCTCTTGCAGGCCTCGCTGAGGGCCTCTATGACGGGCATAAACGGATCCTGGCCGCCGAATAACTGGACGCACTGACCGCGGCCCACTAGTACTGCTTCTCCTTCCAGTTCAATTCTGCAGAAGGTATCGAGTAAGGCAGACTTGCCGATACCGGCTTCACCAGCCACAAACACGAGTTTCCGCTTCCCGGTGAATGCTTCACGTTTGAGATCAGCTAGATGCTGCAGGGAGTCCTGACGCTCTACCAGGCCGGACGCCTGGCCTTCCAAGGGCGCTGTTGAGGAATTTGCGTCGATTGCCTTCGTATCTGCGATGAAGCGATAGCCGCGTCCATGTACAGTCTGGATATATCGCGCCTCGCGTGGATGATCACCCAGCGCTTGGCGCACCTCCATAACGCAGTTTTTGACAACTTGTGGCGAGACCACCACGTTTACCCAAACCCGGTCCATCAAGGTCTCTACGGTAACCAGTTGGCCTTGTTGCTGCACCAATACCGAAAGCACGCCGAAGCTTTTCTTCCGTAGAGATACTGCTTCGTTGTTGTGAAGCAGTACTTCGTCGGTCAGGTCGAGTTCGTAAGGTGGGAACTGCAGAATGGAGTGGCCTGACCTATCCATAAAAACACTTTCTCTGATTGAAACCCGTGCTACTTGGGTTGATTGACGGGTCACGTCTACCACAGTGGGGCCCCATGAGGAAGATGTGATAAAGATTGGGCATCCGCCATCATCTGCAGAGCTTCAAATATAGGCTCCACTCCCCCTTTTTGAAATAGCCAGTAACGGGGAGGTCGCGAACAGAAAAGGGGACGTGAGCTGCAGTCATCACTGGGATATTTCAATTCTCAGCAGTAGACGCGACGCAAGCACCATTAGACCCAGTTGTCTAATCTCAATGCTTCAACCCGTTCAAATTCTTTAAGGTTGTTTGTGACCAACGCCAATCCTTCACTTCTCGCATGACCTGCGATATAGAGATCATTTACACCTATGGGAGTTCCCTTGCGTTCCAGATCAGCACGGATGTCGCCATAATGCCCTGCAGCTTTAGAGCCATACTCCAACACCTCCAAACGGGAAGTAAAGTCCTCAATTCTCCTCAAGTTTTGATCAGGCATCGCACTTTTTTCAGCACCGTGAAGTATCTCTGCTAAGGTTATTGAGCTAATGCACATTT
>MDSW01211539.1_pt1 | contig 10250 bp, 11 predicted proteins | sample 811171 | NCBI WGS metagenome assembly MDSW01 (sample SAMN05326641, study PRJNA326480) | marine metagenome | isolation source: seawater | place: Atlantic Ocean: North West | collected 2012 | reverse complement strand
CTTCGAGGGAAAGATCTCCTGCTTCAGATTCTTGATCCATCGTTGAAAATTGATGATGACTATCGCATGGTGCAATTTCTACTTACGGATGGTCGTGTCGTGTCTGGAGTTGTGGCGAGTGAAACGCCAGAAACTTATACCATCAGGCCCAATCTTCTGATGCCGGAGAAGGTCAAACGAATACAGAAAAAAGACGTTGAAGAACGGTTTTCCTCTCAGGTTTCACCGATGCCGGCCGGACTGGTCAATGTCCTGACGCGGCAAGAGATTCTTGATCTTGTGTCTTTCCTTGAAGCTGGTGAAAACCTCCCAGCGGGTCTTTCCGGACATCATGAAATCCCTATGGTCGAGTAATCTTTGCTGTGGTCGGATGCAAACTACGCTAGACTCTGCGTGGTACAAAAGTGACAGATATTGTCCGGGGACTTCATAGGAATCATATCAATGGGGAACAACAATCAATTGAATGATCAGGGATCAGTTCGTAGTCGCGCAATCGGCATGCGGTTGTTTCTGATTTATGTCCTGCTCTACATAGGATTCATGGGCATTGTCTTGTTTCGGCCAGATGTACTCTCATGGCGACCGCTCGGAGGAGTCAATCTTGCGATTGCCTATGGAATGGGATTAATTGTTTCAGCTTTTGTGCTGGCCTTGATCTATATGGTTGCCTGCCGAGGCAGTTCTTCAGACGTCTGATTTTTATAGAGAGGCTCTTCGATGCTCTACGACTCATCACCAGTAGCCATTGCTATTTTTGCCAGCTTCGTCCTTGGTGTTATTGGTCTGTCATTCTGGCTTGGCCGCAAAGGACAGTCCGCAAAGGGATACTATGCAGCACATGGTGAAATCCATTGGTTTGTGAATGGAATTGCATTTGCGGGTGACTATCTTTCGGCAGCATCATTTCTCGGTATCTGTGGAATGATTGCATTCTATGGCTATGACGGCTTCCTCTACTCAATAGGGTTTCTTGCCGGCTGGATTGTGGCACTGTTTGTTATTGCTGAACCGATCAAAGCCCTCGGGAAGTTTACATTTGCTGATGCACTTGACGCCCGATTCAACAGTCGCGGGATTAAGCTTGCAGTCGCTATCTCAACATTAATTGTCAGTATTTTTTATCTGATTCCACAGATGGTTGGTGCAGGCCATCTCATTGTTCCACTCCTTGGACTCCCGCACGCTGTTGGCGTTATTCTGGTTGGCGTTGCCGTAACATTAATTGTTGTGACAGCGGGCATGGTGTCTACAACATGGGTCCAGTTTATCAAAGGCTCGCTGCTTGTATTTTTCTGTGGCATCCTGACTATCATGATTCTGAATCGTGGACTCCTCCTCAATGCCGGTCGGCAGGGCGAGGAAGATCTCCGTCCTCAAGTACAGACGCAGACTCCGGACGGCCGTGTGCTTGTAAATGGTGAGTTGCAAACAACTGAGAATGACCTTCGGCCTGTTGGGACCATCCACAAACTTCCTGAACGATATGGTGATGCGCGTGAGACAGGGCCATTACGACCACTTCAATATCTTTCTACCCTTGAAGATTCACAGGTTGTGACCTGGTCAGCGAAAAAACATACTGATGAGAAAGGCGTTCATACGACCTTCACACCAACTATTCGTGAGGGGAAAGATCTGCTGAAGCCGGGCGGATATTTTAAAGGGCTTTCCTCGGGAACGCTAACTGATCGATTAAACTTCGCCAGCCTCATGCTCGCACTCTTTTGCGGGACGGCCTCACTCCCACACATTCTTATCCGGTATTACACAGTCAAGGACGCAGCTGCAGCTCGAAAAAGTACCGTAGTCGGGATCGCAGCGATTGGTGGTTTCTATGTTTTAACGCTGTATCTCGGTCTCGGTGCCATGACGAGCGGATATCTTGATCCGACAAGTTCCAACATGGCAGCTCCACTTCTTGCGAAGTCGTTTAGTGAAACCTTATTCGCAGCAATATCAGCAATTGCGTTTACCACGGTTCTAGGCACGGTAAGTGGCCTCATTATGGCTGGCAGTGGGGCAGTGGCGCATGATCTAATTGAAAATTGTTTTGGTGTCACGATGAATGATCATGAAAAAGTTCGAGCGGGTAAAATCTCTGCCGTTTGTCTTGGAGTTGTTGCTATGGCACTCGGAATTCTTTTCAAGAATTTCAATGTGAGCTTCCTTGTTGGATGGGCATTTCATATAGCTGCATCTGCAAATCTTCCAGCGCTTGTTATGTTGCTCTTTTGGCCGCGAACGACAAAACAGGGAATAACGGCAGCCGTTACTGTCGGAATGGTTTCCTCGCTGGGCTGGATTCTCCTCTCGGCTGATACGTTTGAAAAAGTCTACGGCCTTCCACGCGGCGACTCACCGATTCCATTTAGTCAGCCAGGCTTGGTGACGATTCCGCTTGGGTTTCTGGTTCTCGTTTTTGTCTCACTGCTGACACCACCACAGGAACCGCGGCAGGTGGTGGATGCATGATCGATAAGCCAATTGTTCCCCATGTGCTGCATTGTGATGAAAAGCACCTGAAGAACATTCGCGATATTTTTAACGAGGCAATTCTTCAGACAACAGCACTGTATGAAGAATCACCCCGTTCTGAGGCAACGATTGCTGCATGGTTTGCAAAAAAGAAACAGGATGGAATTCCTGTTTTTGGAGTGGAGCAGCAGGGGACAGTGGTCGGTTTTGCGACATGGGGCACCTTTCGACCATATCCAGCATATTCCAAGACAGCTGAACATTCTGTTTATATTGCGAGGGAGTATCAACGTCGAGGTTTTGGTCGGCTCTTACTCGAGACTATTATTCGGGAGGCCACAGCACGTGAAATCCATCTTCTTGTCGCTGGGATCGACTCAGCGAATGAAGCCAGCATTGCACTTCATCGCCGCGCAGGATTCTCTCATGCCGGAACAATCCATGAAGCTGGCTACAAATTCAAGAGATGGCTCAATCTTGAATTTTGGCAACGTCTATTGAAGTAATGAGAAACCTCTATATACACAAGACATCTAGGAAGAAAGGTTGTTCTTCCTAGATGCTGTTTCTCAACGACTTCCGTAAAAACAGGATTTCCTGTCCGCGAGGATACTTACGCACCCGGACGACGGAAGTGACGGTAGGCTTGAAGGACATCGTGAAGATCAGAAGAAATTGTCACTTCATCTTCAGCGAAATCACTAAGCCATGTTCTGTCACTTGAGACAGCATCGGCCAAGATCGGTAGGATTTCACCAAGTGGTACTTTGATACTATGCGGATCAAGTTGCTGTTCAAGCAACGAAACGCCAGTTGCATCATTATCTGGACCGTTATAAACACGTAGTTTTCGCAGACCCATGGCATACTCCCTTTTGCCGTGCGGTCCTTCGGAAGTCCGTCGGACCGTTGCCTGTCAGACAGGTTTATTGCTAGCTGCATCATGCGGCTAGCAGATCATGGGCACCATGAATCCTGCCTAAGAATTCACTATCGGCACATGGAGGCCACAAAGTTTGACCGAATTCTCCATTTATGCCGATTTTTGTCGTCGATGCCCAAAAACTCAAGTTTTTGCGGGCTTTGGCTAAACCTGGCCGTTTCCTGATTGACTCTGCATACGACCTGCTCGCAGTGCCTCGCCGATACTCTTGGGGACAAGTGCCTCGGCTTTGAGAACACCTGCACGATTTTCAGCAGTTGCTGCTTTCATTTCTTGTTCATGAGCGATGGCCACTGCTCGTCGTTCCTCAGCTTTGGCACGCGCCACACGTGTGTCGGCCTCTGCCTGATCAGCTTGAAGCCGGGCTCCAATATTTTCACCAACCTCGATATCAGCGATATCGATAGAAACAATCTGGAACGCTGTTTGTGCATCGAGTCCGCGTTCGAGCACAGCTTTTGAAATTGTATCTGGGTGTTCCATGACTTCGAAGTGTGTAGCAGCTGATCCAATTGATGTAATAATCCCTTCGCCCACTCGAGCAATAATTGTCTCTTCAGTTGCTCCACCGATAAGTTGATGAAGATTTGTTCTGACGGTAACCCGAGCTCGAATTTTTAATTCAACACCGTTTCGTGCAACAGCTGAAAGAGTTGATTTTCCACTCGCAACATCTGGGCAATCAATCACTTTGGGGTTCACACTTGTCTGAACTGCATCGAGTACATCTCTGCCTGCAAGATCTATGCCGCATGCTTTATCGTAATCAAGATCAATACCTGCTCGATGGGCTGCGATAAGAGCACGAATGACACGAGGGACATCACCACCAGCGAGATAGTGAGCCTCGAGAACACGCGGAGAAAGCTGCTTTCCAAGACCGGCTTGCGTTGCCATGATCCGAGCTTGAATAATCGTACGAGCATTGACCTTCCGCAGGCTCATTCCAAAAAGTTCGAGAAATGTAACAGCCGCTTTCGACCAATACGCCTGAAACCAAATTTGGCCATAGTTGAATATCAGAATCAACATTGCGAATGCAATGATTCCGAGCAAAACGCCAAAGACTGCAAATGCGGCGGGAGGCAAAGCTGATCTCCTAATTAAAATACGGTGAGTAATTCTAAAGTTTTAGTATCGATACTACTTGGAAGATTCAGGAATGCAAAAACCGTATACAGTTCGGGCGCTGGAGCCTTCTTGCGGTGCTGGAAGGTATTCCTGGAAATGTTGTCATGTCGTTTCATGCGTAACAATCCAGCCACCGCCGAGAAGATGCGTGTTGTCATAGCAGACCGCTGGCTGGCCAGGGGTAATCGGACCAGGAGCATGCACTGTTGGCTCGAGAAAGCGTGCTTCAAACTGTTGATCACCTTTCCTTGTGACAATGGCTTTTGCAGGTGGTCGTTGGGCTCGGCACTGAACAAGACATTCAAAAGGAGTTGTTGGTACATCAGCAACCCAGCTCACTTCATCGGCAATCAAACCTTGAAGAGGCAATTCTGATTTTGGTCCTACAACAACTCTGTACGTTTCTGGTTCAATACGAATGACGTACAGTGGGGAGCCGATTGCAATACCAAGACCTTGTCGTTGACCGATTGTAAAATTCTCAATTCCATGATGGTGTCCGAGGATGCTTCCACTTGTGTCAACAATATTTCCTGCTCGGGAACCACCGAGTCTGTGGGCTACCAACCGTGGGTGCTCGCCTGGTGGGACAAAACATATTTCTTGACTATCAGGCTTGGTTGCTGTCACCAGACCTAAACGATCAGCATGTGATCGAACTTCAGATTTTGTGAGTTCACCAATTGGTAGCATCATGCGGGCTAAACGATCTGGGGTGATGCCAAATAGGACATATGACTGATCACGTGAGACATCATGGCCTCGGTGAATTTCAGGAATGGATGGCTGAGTGCCTGAGGCCTGCCTGTGAACAAGTCGTGCATAGTGTCCTGTGGCAACATGTGTTGCACCAACCGCATCGGCATAGTCAAAGAGACGCCCGAATTTAATCCATTGATTACACCGGACACACGGATTTGGTGTTCTGCCAGCACCATATTCGGTGACAAATGTATCTATTATTTTTTCAAAATCTTCTGTGAGGTCGAGTGGATACAGCGGAATACCGAGATGTTCTGCAACACGACGAGCATCGAGAGCATCTGTAACAGAGCAGCAGCCTTGATGACCGGGCTTGGGATTCGATGCTTCAACGATAGGAAGCGTATCTGATGGTGTCGGCAAAGCCGGTTGTCCATGTCGCATAAAGACACCGATACAATCGTGTCCAGCTTCAACGAGTAATGAGGCGGTCACACTTGAGTCGACGCCTCCAGACATAGCAATGACGATGCGGGACATGAAAATCAGTCTGGCAAAGAGTCCGGAATGTTTCTTCCAATAGCTTTGAATGTATTGAAAGGGGTTAGTATTTCAGAACAGTTTCAATTCGGTGGTCACCTAATCGCTCGCGTCCTCCTAAACCCTCAAGTTCAACGAGGAAGGAGCATCCTGCCACCGTTGCATGCACAGATTCTATCAAACTGACACAGGCTTCAGCTGTGCCACCTGTAGCCAGCACATCATCGATGATCAACACACGTGAGTGTGATGTCAGAATCCCACTATGCATTTCAAGAGTGTCTGTACCGTACTCTAATTCATACTGGTAACTAATCGTATCAGCTGGTAATTTTCCAGGTTTACGAACCGGAATCAAACCAACACCAAGTTTCAGCGCGAGAGGTCCGGCAAAGAGAAACCCTCTGGCTTCAACAGCAGCAACCGCATCAATAGCCGTATTCTGCCACGGTTCGGCTAACTTCTGTATCGACTCATCAAATGCTTCGTGACTTGCAAGCAGCGGTGTAATGTCACGAAAGAGTATGCCTGGCTTCGGGAAATCGGGCACGTCGCGGATATGTTTTTTTAAATTCATAGACAGAGGGTATCTGGTTTATGCACCTCGCCGCAACTGTCTCGTAGGACGAATTGAAATGGTTGCTCGTGGAACACCCTCAATTTCAGCAGCGAGTGATGCCAAGGTCTCAGATTCAATCTGTCGAACTCGCTCTCGAGTAAGCCCCAGGATGCTGCCAATCTCCTTCAATGTCATTGGCTCTTTACCCTCAAGTCCAAACCGCATTCGAACAATAGACGCAGCTCGGTCCTCAAGTTCATCAATACGTTTCAATACATGCTGGAGCGTGTCTTCATCAAGCATGACGTCGGCAGGACATCGTGCATTTTGATCTTGGATGATATCACCAAGCGACCACCCACCTTCTGTCTGATCAGTTTGCGGACCAGCTTGATGAACCTGCATTGCTTTTTTGATGATTGGAAGCTTTTTGCGAGCCAAGCCGAGCATGCGAGCTACTTCTTCAGGTGTGGGTGTTCGACCCAGTGAATCGAGGAGACGGATTGAAGCTCGCCGCCACTTCGACAGAATCTCAACCATATACGCAGGAATTCGAATGGTCTTCCCATTATTAATGAGTGCTCGCTTGATTGATTGTTTGATCCAGTAACTGGCGTATGTGCTAAACCGCGTGCCAACGGTCGGGTCAAATCCTTCGACGGCTCGCATGAGACCAAGATTTCCTTCTTCGATGAGATCGCAAAGCGGAAGCCCACGGTTTGAATAGCCACGAGCAATATTGACAACAAGGCGGAGATTCGCCCTGACCATATGATCACGTGCAGCAGGGTCACCTTTTTGAACCCGAACAGCCAGTTGTTTTTCCTGGGCTGCACTGAGGAGAGCAGTCTCATTGATGTCGCGTAGATAAGTTTCCATAGGTTTTTACTTGATCTCTTTGCTGATGAACGATGATTAGGTTGTGAGTACGAAAGAAGGAACTTCTAGACATTCGTTCCGCACCCGGAGTGACACGATATGGTTGAGCCATTTCATCGCGTCTTCTGCCAGGCACAGGACATACATTCACGGGAACGTGAACAGGAAGCGTTCCCCGCGGGAAGAACTATCGACTGTTCAGAGAGGACGACTGCACAAAGGGGGAAAAAGAGGCTCCTTGTGCTGACTGTATCGACTACACGGCCCACAAACAGGGAACTCGTTTTTAGACTCACTTATGAATCGAGTTGTTTTAGATGCCAGTCAAGAACAACAAGCTCGGGCAGTGAACCGAGTCGAAGAGGAAGAAGCGAGGTGCCGATACCGCGTGAAACATACATTGGCGGTCCATTGTTGCAGTACCATCCAGAGACATAGCTCCCACTTCCTTGAGGCGTAATGAGAGGGAAGCCACATGGAGCAATCTGACCCCCATGCGTATGGCCACTGAGAATGAGGCTTGGAGGAGTTGCAAGAAGTTTCTGAGAAAAATCACGAGTCCCTGGACAATGTGCCAGCACAAGATGCTGATCCACATCGTCATTCTTTTCGGTACGAAGAGGCTTTGGTCGACCTGCAAGGAGATCATCAAACCCGGTGATCTTCAACATACTGGTATCGTGTTCTAAATGGTACGACTCATTCGTCAAGACTTGAAACCCGAACGGAGTCAGGAAATCCTTGAATGACGATGCTGTGAATCCGGCGTTGTATTCCCAGTTCCCCATGATCGCAAGTTGGTGAGATGCTGGTGGAAGCCTCTCTAAAAATTCGGATAGTGGCTGCATGCCATTTTTATGACTGAGCGTATCGCCCGTCAGCAGAATTACGTCAGGCTCGGAAGCTGTGACAGCCTCAAGAAGTTGTATTTCCAACTGACCAATATCATGGAGATGCAGATCACTGAGTTGAACAATTCGCAGAGCTCGATGACCCGATAATGAGGGCGTTCCAATGTGGAGATGCGTCTGAGAAAGCGATTGTGGTGTTACCACAAAAGATTCTGCTAGGAGTCCACCGGTAACACCGCATGTAGTAGCGGCAGCCGTTTGGATCCATTGTCGGCGACTCAATTGAAGACCGGGGAACATCATACTCAAACACTCTGCTGTTGAAAAAAAAGAGCGTCGTGATTTTTGAGAAAACTCTCAAGACCGATTTGGCTTATTTTCCAGATCGATCTGGGTGGTTTTCCCCGTCACAATGATCGAATCAATGTCAGTATCAAGTGTTCGGATTAAAAAATTGAGCACTGTCTCGCCAACGGGTCCGTCTTCTGCCAAAGATTCTTGTTGACCTTCAGGAAGGATAAGCGTGCTATCAACATCTGCGGAAAGAAGTGCAGCATGTAATCGCTCACTTTGACTCACAGGGATAGTCTTATCGCTTTTGCAATGAATGAGTAATGTGGGTGGGTCATTCCGTGAGGCGTAACTGATCGGGCTGGCTCGTAACGCCGCTTCACGCAGTTCAGGCAGTGGTCCACCAATAAGTCGACTTGCAGCAGAGGAAGCACGGTCAGAATCACTTCCAAGAGTGGGAAGGTGTGCAATCGTTGAAATACCACAGATCGCAGCAATTCGATGCATAGGAAGATCATGCTCTTCGAGGGAATCATTATGCGTCTGATCAGGATCAAGACCAATCAGCATCGAAAGATGTGCACCTGCTGCCTGCCCTACAAGGCATATCCGAGTTGGGTCAATACTCCAAATCGCGGCATCTTCAGAGAGACGATTGATTGCTGCTAAGCAGTCATCTCGTTGCGTGGGAAAAATATGTGTTTGACTTGGACGATAGCTGATACTTGCGACAGCAAATCCATGCTGCGTGAGCCATGTAAGAGGACAATCGATGCGAGGACTACTTGACCAGTCGTCACCCGGTAACCAGATCACAAGGGGAAGTCTTCCTTCGCGGCACCCGCCCGGAAGATACAGATCGAACTGTTGATGTTGTTCTCCTGACCCATACGAAAGGTTTCGATGTTCAATGAGTAATCCACTATGTGGTAGTATGTCCTCTGGAACAACTGTCCATGTGCTACGACGGTTGAGTCTTCTTTGGGCACGCTTGGAAAGTCGCCGTCGTGGATAGTGTGTTGAGTACGATCCTGATTCAGGGCGAACGCCTGCCGGGACATCACCAGAAGGACGAGGGTCTTCACGATGGAATCGGACTGCATGCTTTCCGATTCCTACTCCATACCCAATCTCTGCTCCACCCATTGTGTAGGCTGGAGAAGGAGAGAGTAGCATGAGACAAACTATGTGTAATGAACGCAATACTTTCACTGCGTGGTGGCTTGTCTGAAACATTGACACCAATCATGGTGGAGTTTGTTCAAGGTGATGAGCACCTTTATCACAATAAATCCTGAACCAATCATAGTACCAAAGGAATTGAACAGATGCGCCCATGCCATCTATTTCTGAGTAGTTTGCAGCCCAATACCCTAAATTCATGGGGGATTTGCAACTTCACCACCATCGCGTGTTGCGAGCCCCCGCCAAATTTGCAACGAAATATCATTGGCGATTTTTCTAATTGAACCATCGACCATCCCAGCATTTACAACTCCGTTGTGGTAGCTACGAGATGTTATGGCAGCAAATGTTTTCTGTGTAGCACTTTTGCCTTCCTGCTGTGAGTTGTAGTCGATGTCATACGAGACTCCACCAACAGCAAATTCGACCACTGTGTTGGGAGTAAATGTTGCAGTGAAACCATTGTGGTGGACTCGGCCATCTGGCCATTCCGTATGACCAGTGTTCTTGTTTGTAGCAGACCCCAATTTGTTCTCGCCGCCACTGGCGAGAGCTGCTAGTTGAGAATCATTAGAGGGTGGGGAATTAGCAGGATAGGTACTTCCCGGATCCGATGTATTGCGAACATAAGAGGTAAAAGCTTTCACTTCACTGACCATTAAGGTTTTTGATAATCCATCCCGAAATTTTT
>MDSW01161672.1_pt1 | contig 10250 bp, 6 predicted proteins | sample 811171 | NCBI WGS metagenome assembly MDSW01 (sample SAMN05326641, study PRJNA326480) | marine metagenome | isolation source: seawater | place: Atlantic Ocean: North West | collected 2012 | reverse complement strand
TGGCGAGACATCTTCATCAGCGTCAGGAGTGCTTCCGGCAGGTAGAATCCGAGGCCACCACCAACGACGGATGCCATCCACGAATTCTTACCGGCGACAGCCGTGATTCCATAAATCGTTCCGAAGAGCACGCCAAGAATCAGTCCCAAAAACTTGAGAGCAAGAAAGTTGCGTGCGGCGTTGGGAGTATTGAGACCGGCGTTCGCAAGTCGGATATTAAGGTTACTCTGCTCGGTTTCAGATGTCGGTTGCAGTGCCTTCGAGAGTGCGGGAGCGGCCTTCTCAATAACGTTGCTCACTGCTCCCTGGTCATCACGTAGCCCGGAATTGCGGCGAACACCATCACGCAGTTCTTCGAGTCGCTCTGAGACGCGTGACTTCTTCCTGGTGAGCATGCTGAAGACAGCCCACACCATACAGGTGATGCCGCCGGCCGCAGCGATTGGAATTATGAAATCGGGATTCATGAAGGATCTCTGACGAACAGCGTGACGCCGGGTCAGACTTTGATATCAATGATTTTCTTGATCGCGATTGCTCCCAGGATCTGAAGGAACCCGCTCGCAAACAGCATCTTGCGACCCATCTCTGTATCAAACAGAACTATGACATAGTCAGGGTTCAGGGAGTAAACAGCTGCAAACAGAACCGGAGGCAGTCCGAGGAGGACCACACCACTGATTCGACCTTCGCCGGTGAGTGCCTTCACTTGCCCGAGAATCTTGAATCGTTCACGAACCAGTTCACTGATCTTGTTTAGAATCTCTGCGAGGTCACCACCAGACTGTCGTTGGATCGCGACTGCTGTGACAAAGAACTTCAGGTCCATATTGGGGACGCGTCGAAGCATATTCTTCAGAGCCTGGTCAATCGGAATACCAAGGTTTTGTTCTTCATGAACTTTCAGAAACTCGGTGGCAATGGGGGCTGGCATCTCATTGGCGACGACCTGCAGGCCGGATCCCAGACTGTGACCGGAACGCAGGGCTCGAGAGATTAGATCCAGTGCATCCGAAAGCTGACCTTCAAACTTCTTAAATCGACAGCGTCGGCGCCACCACAGCCATCCCCATGGCAGCGACAGTCCGACTATGCCAGCCAGTGGCACAAGTGCTGTTGGTGACCGTGCGATCACAGCACACAGAACCGCACTTCCTCCACAAACCATGAAGAACTGTTCCGGCTTCAACGGCGACTCTGCCTGCTGAAAGAACATCGGCAGATTCTTGAATCGGGAAAGAAGACTGCCCCAGAGTCCGGACGCCGAAGACAGTCCGTCACGAACGATCTCATCGGCAATCTGCGGATTGCTCTGGGAGGCGTTACCTGTAAAGGCAGCGAGGCGTGACTCTGTCTGCGAAGCACGTCGGCCCTGCAGAAAGCTTCCGACTCCAAATACGAGAGCCATCACGCCAACGGCAGCAGCTCCCACGATAAGTAGTTCCGATCCATAGCTGTTTCTCCGGTGATTGTTTCCTGGTGGGGATTCGTACCTGTGACCTATCCTCGCAGCACACGTTCGGCAAAGATGCTGGGCGGCAGTTTCACTCCTGACGCTTCCAGCACGTCGATGCACTTGGGCCGAACTCCTGTCGACACGAAATGGCCAACAGCTTTGCCGCTGCCATCGATTCCGTCCTGTACGAACTTGAAGATGTCCTGCATCACAAGGATGTCCTGTTCCATGCCGACAACCTCGGTGATGTAGGTCACCTTACGGGGACCACCCTGGAGACGACTCGCCTGCACGATCAGATGGATGGCAGAAGAGATCTGTTTACGCAGAGCAGTAAGTGGAATTTCAATCCCGCTCATGCTGACGAGTGTTTCAATACGGGAAATCGCGTCCCGTGGACTGTTTGCGTGCACTGTTGTCAATGAACCGTCGTGTCCGGTGTTCATTGCCTGCAGCATGTCCAGCGTTTCTCCACCTCGACACTCACCGATGATGATTCGGTCGGGTCGCATTCGCAGAGCATTCTTCACGAGGTCTGTCGCGTTGACCTCCCCCTTGCCTTCGATGTTGGCAGGCCGCGTTTCCAGCCTCAGGACGTGTTCCTGCTGCAGCTGAATTTCTGCGGCGTCTTCAATGGTCACGATACGGTTCTCATTGGAGATGAAACTGGACAGTGTGTTGAGCAGCGTCGTTTTACCGGATCCTGTACCACCACTGATGATTATATTCAGGCGGGCTTTCATGGCTCCTTCCAGAAACATCACCATTTCCGGTGTAAAGGTTCCAAACTTCAGCAGGTCTTCCAGAGTCAGTGGGTTGGAAACGAATCGGCGAATCGTGAGCGAGGGACCGTCGAGTGCGAGTGGCGGAATGATTGCGTTCAGACGGGAACCGTCCGGCAGCCGGGCGTCGACCATCGGAGAGGTTTCATCCACACGCCGACCAACTTTGGACACGATTCTGTCAAGGATCTGCAAGAGGTGGTCGTTGTCGCGAAACGTCACATCGGACTTCACGATTCGGCCACCTTTTTCCAGGAAGACGGACTTCGGACCATTGATCATGATGTCCGCAACACCTTTTTCCTTCAGCAGCAGTTCCAGCGGGCCAAATCCAAATGCTTCGTCCAGCACCTCTTCGACCAGACGTTCGCGTTCCGATCGATTGAGCAGAGGATTTTCTGTATCACAGAGGTGCTCGACCACAACGCGAATCTCGCGCCGCAGAGAATCGCCTTCGAGTTCTGAGAGGCGCGTGAGGTCCAGCTTCTCCACGAGCTTCGCGTGGATGTGTTCCTTCAGTGCTTCAAAATCGTTTGTTGCCTTGGATCCGCTGGCAGCAACCATCTTTGACCTCAGATTTCATGGGTGTCGTTGTCTGCGCATTCGTCCCCGCGCAGTTCGATAAGGAAATCTAGGTTACGTTTTCACCCTGTGCGCTCACCAATGTTGCGGAATGTTGCTGCATCAGCACCTGCTGTCACGACGCGAAAAACCGTCATGACTCGTGCAACCGGTGGCTCTTCGGTCCGGCATGGGCCGCGACGAAAACTATGAAAACCAGACGTCTTCCGTCAGTGAGCTGGCCGGCGGACTGGCCTGCCACGTCATGGTTCGCAGCGTCGTCTCTTCGACGCAGACTGTTTCGGTGGGAACCAGTTTTTCCCGCACCAGACGGGCGTGTTCGAGTAGTTCTGTCGCGGTCTGGTGCCGCTCTCGTGGATCATCGGCAGCCGCGGGATCGATCCAGTCAGCGAGCACCTGCGGCACGTCCTCACGAATGGAGTGAGTTGGCTCGACTCTCTTGTCTGGCCGACATGCACCAATTTCCTCATGACTGATGTCTCCCCACGGCTTGAGACCGGTGGTGAGTTCCTGCATCGTCAGCCCGAGTGAGTATATATCACTGCGCTCGTCGCGTTGTTTGTCAAAGACTTCCGGCGGCAGATAGCGATTGGTACCGGCGTGTGTTACCAGTTCATGGCCCTGAGGCCCTCGGTGCATCCATGCCAGGCCGAAGTCGATCAGCCACGTCTCTCCTGACTTGTCCATCAGAAGATTGCCGGGTTTTATGTCTCGGTGGATGACACCCGCATTGTGGCATGCCTCAAGGGCTTCACACGCATGAACGGCAAGCGAGGCAATGTTACCCCATTGCTTTTCGAGGCGGTCAGCAGCCCATTGACACTTCCATGCACTGGATCGGCGGGAGGTTGGTGTTCGATTCGGGTCTCGCAGTCGAGTTGTCTGCGAGAGCGGGATGCCATTGACAATCGGCATGACAATGAACAGGTAGCCATTATCAATCCCATGCGCGGTCGCCGTGACGCAGCGAGGGTGCTGCAACCGGCGTCCAACCAGAACTTCCCGATGAAAGTCTGCGATGTCGACATCGACATCATTTTCGACCGGGGTGAGTTTGAGAGCGACTTCCGTGTGATCGCCGGCCCTGACAGCTCGATACACGCGGCTCATTCCCCCACTGCCCAGCCGGCCAGTCAGTTCGTAGTCACCAACACGTTTCAGGGTGCGAGTTCCCATGGTGTGCCCGCTCAGATCAACCGGTGGCCGCCCCAATTGCGGCCGCAACACAAGGATGCCACAAGAAAAGTGGCCGCAGCGGGACCGTCGACGCCATCGATCAAATTGGGGTTATGACGAAGCGGAATATTCGGATTAACCCCTGAAATCCGGTTTTCGGTCGCAAGGGCCCCTGCCGCGACCACTACCCAATTCTGGAAATGGCTCTAAGATGCTGACGCTCAGGACAACCGGTCAGGACCCCAATGGCAGACACGAAAAAGCAATTTGAACTGCAGAGTGAGTTTGCACCGGCGGGAGATCAGCCGAAGGCAATTGAATCACTGACGCGCGGAATCAACGACGGCAAGAAGGCACAGGTTCTGCTGGGGGTCACCGGCAGCGGGAAAACCTTCACGATGGCCAATGTCATTCAGCAGGTTCAAAAGCCAACGCTCGTGCTGTCGCACAACAAGACGCTGGCAGCGCAACTGTATTCCGAGTTTCGTGAGTTCTTTCCCAACAATGCTGTCACCTACTTTGTCAGCTACTACGACTACTATCAGCCGGAAGCCTATATTCCTCAGCGCGACATCTACATTGAAAAGGATGCATCGATCAATGAGGAGATTGACCGTCTTCGGTTGCTGGCAACGAGCGCTCTGGTCAGTCGCCCCGATGTGATTGTGGTTTCGACGGTCAGCTGCATCTACGGCCTGGGATCTCCCAAAGACTACCTGGAAATGATGGTTCCATTGCATGTGGGACAGCAGATTGATCGCGACGCGCTGTTGCTGAAGCTGATTGACATTCAGTATGACCGCAATGACTTTGATCCGGGGCGGTCAAAGTTCCGGGTCCGCGGCGACGTGATCGAAGTCTGGCCGGCCTATGAGGAATTCGCCTATCGAATTGAACTCTGGGGCGATGAAGTCGAAAAACTGTCCATCATTGATCCAGTGTCCGGACGAGAGTCGGAGTCCCTGCGCGATATCTACATCTACCCGGCTAAACACTTCGTACTGCCTCAAAGCCGAATTGAAGCGGCACTTGACGAAATCCGCGAAGAGCTGGATGAACAGCTTGGGCTGTTTCGTAAGGAAGGAAAGCTGCTTGAAGCCCAGCGTCTGGCAGCCCGTACTCGGTACGACATGGAGCTCATGAAGGAAGCCGGATTCTGTCCGGGCATTGAAAACTACAGCCGCGCGCTGGCAGGGCGGAAGCCGGGAGAGCCGCCCTACACGCTGTACGACTTCTTCCCCGATGACTTCCTGATGGTGGTCGACGAGTCGCACGTGACGATTCCACAAATACGAGCCATGTATGCCGGTGACCATGCTCGGAAAACGACTCTGGTGGAACACGGCTTCCGCATCCCCATGGCGAAAGACAATCGTCCGCTTAAGTTTGAAGAGTGGGACGAGAAGCAGAAGAACCTCGTACTTGTGTCCGCAACGCCAGGTGACTGGGAATTAGAGCAGACAGAAGGGGAAGTGGTCGAGCAGGTCATTCGCCCGACAGGACTTGTCGACCCTGTGATCCATATTGTACCAGCAAGAGGACAGGTGCCTCATCTGCTGGACGCGATCCGCCAGCGAACTGAAGTCAACGAACGAACTCTGGTCACTACCCTCACCAAGCGGCTGGCCGAAGACCTGGTTGGCTATATGAAGGAAGAGGGCATCCGATGTCAGTGGCTGCATTCGGAGCTGGACGCCATCGAACGCGTTGAGATTCTGCGGGAACTGCGAGAGGGGGTGCACGACGCAGTCGTCGGTGTGAATCTTCTTCGTGAAGGTCTGGACCTGCCCGAAGTTTCACTTGTAGCAATTCTGGACGCAGACAAAGAGGGATTTCTGCGAAGCGAATCGAGCCTGATTCAGACTATTGGTCGCTCAGCACGAAACGTGAATGCTGAAGTGATTTTGTACGCAGATTCAGTAACCCTCAGTATGCAGCGAGCCATCGACGAAACCAATCGACGCCGCAAGATCCAGCTGGCCTACAACAAGGAAAATGGAATCACTCCCGAAACGATTCAGAAGGCCATTCGACGCGGTATCGAAGAGGAAATTGCGGCCAGAAAAGTCGAACGCGAATCGTCCGGGATCAGTACGGATGAGCAGATTGTCACCGAAGAATTTATCGGCGACCTGGAAGCGGAAATGTTGAAGTCCGCCGAAATGCTGGACTTTGAACGTGCGGCCCAGTTGCGGGACCGCATTCGCGAGTTGAATGAGAAAATTGGTCAGCCGGTTCCCCAGGAAAAACCCACCAGAACAGGTCGTAAGCGAAGACGGCAGTCTGCTCGACGACGCTAAACGCTTGCAATTCTGCGGCTGTCCGCACTGCTGGAATGTATCGACTGCCAGAATTCTCTTCTGCGACCGGAGCCGTGCGAAAGCCGTCGGAAGTCAGTACACTGCTCGGCCCTTCAGATTGATCGAGTCGACATGCCCACACCCGAAGAATTCCGACTTCCACCTCAGAATCTCGACGCCGAACGTGGCGTCCTGGGCAGTATTCTGCTGCTCAATGAAGCGATTGATGAAGTCGGAGAGGTGCTGCGGACTGAGCAGTTCTACAGTGATGCTCACCAGAAAATTTATGACGCGATCCGGCATTTGTACGAGAACAATGTTCGTGGGATCGATGGGGTCACTCTGGCAGAAGAACTTGTCCGCCGGGGCGACCTGGAAGATGTCGGCGGACCGTCGTACCTCGCTGAGATTCTGGACACAGTGCCTCACGCAGCACACGTTCGCTACTATGCAAACATTGTGCGGGAGAAATGGCTTCAGCGCAGTTTGATCTACGCCTGCACAGAGATCCTGAGCGAAAGCTATGAGCTCAAGACGGATGTTGAAGATCTGTTGCAGGATGCCGAACGCAAAGTCTTCAGCATCGTGGAGCAGCAGGAGGGTGGCGGTAAGATTGCCATCAGTGACATCCTGATGGATGCATTCGACCGAATTGAAGAACGTCTGAGTCAGGAAGGGGATGTCACCGGATGCACAACCGGGTTCCAGGATCTTGATGCACAGACGACCGGCTTTCAGCCAACGGAGCTGATCATTCTCGCTGCTCGTCCGTCGATGGGGAAAACAGCGTTCGTCTGTAATGTCGCCGAGGCAATTGCTCGTGACGGAAAAGGCGTTCTGCTTTTCAGTCTCGAGCAGTCCAATCTTGAGCTCGTCGAACGATTTCTGTGTATCACTGCTCGAGTAAATGGTCACGATCTGCGTGCCGGTAACCTGACGGCCGAGCAGCGTGACCAGTTGATGGCCGCTTCAGACGACCTGAATCGTCTTGAGCTGTTTATCGATGACAAGCCGGGACGAACGATGGCTCAGGTCGCTGCTCTTGCACGACGCCTGCATCGCAAGAGCCCTCTGGGAGTCATCATCATTGACTACCTGCAGCTGATTGAGCCGGATGACAAAGGGGCTCCTCGTGAACAGCAGATCGCCGGTATTTCACGCCGACTGAAGTTCCTCGCCAAGGAACTTCGAGTTCCCGTGATTGCTCTCGCTCAGCTGAACCGTGGTGTGGAGCTCCGAGAGGACAAACGACCGCGTCTTGCTGACCTGCGTGAGTCCGGTGCGATCGAACAGGACGCCGACATGGTGATGTTCCTGCATCGCCCTGACGCCTACGATCCGGAAGACCGTCCGGGTGAAGCTGAGATCGTCGTCGCCAAGCATAGAAGCGGTCCCACCGGGATCGTCCGGCTGACCTGGCGCAAAGAGTTCATGCGGTTCGAAAACTACAGCCCGCTCGCCGATACCGACTTCGACCTTTAGGCATGTGCAGCGGCGGTTAAGTGGGAATTGGTCATCAAATCCGTCTGTTCGGGATTCGGTGGACGATGCCGCCATACAATGATGAGTCTGGCCAGTGAAAGAAGTGTTGGCAGGTCTCCACGAAGCGTTTCATGAGTTGATACTCATCGACCTTCTTTCGGCCGTCTATCATGCCCACTGAGATGTCGTCCGGTTTCTTAGCCCCGGAGTTTTCCTCACCGGCCAACGCATCCACCTGAGTTTCCGGAGCGGTAACGGGCGGGTCGGCGCCCCGAGGAACGCCTGATGGGCAGGTAACGCCGCGCCAAATCGAGGGTAATCCCTCGCTCTCTCCAATTTAGCGGAGTGTGCTCCCCTTAAAAACACTGGCAACGTCCCGAAATATGAGCAAAAATACGCCCTCCGGACCTGTTCGCTCGCTGAGGCAACAAAATGGTCATTCAGGCCCCTCCCTATGATCTGCTGATCGCTGACGACAATCGCGACTTTCGGGAAATCGTCCGTGAGATCCTCGAACCCCGCAGTGTGCTGCGCATTCACGAGGTGGAGTCCGGTGAGGAAGCAGTTGCCTATTCTCAGGAAGTCGACATTCACATCGTGCTGCTGGACATGCACATGCACGTGATGACGGGCCTCGAAGCGCTGAAGGAACTCAAGCTGCAGCAGGCAGAGCGACCGTGCATTCTGATCACGTCTGAGACTGATGAGCAGCTCCGCAACGATGCCTTCGAGGCGGATGCATGGTCCGTGCTTCCTAAACCCGTCCGGCGAGCGGAATTGTGTACGACGATCGTGGAAGCACTCGTTGATGCCTACGACGATTCCGCCCTGCCCACTACGTTCGACGCTTAGACACCGTAGCTCGCTTCGCTCGGCACGGCCTACGTAGGCCGAATGACGGATCGCAGCGACAATCCGGCGAATTCGCTCGTACCAGCCAATCAGTTGCCAGCTGCATTCTGACCGGCTGTGGACCGTAGTTGTGAGATTTCACGTTCCCGTTCTGCTTCGCGTTCCGGCGAAAAGAATCGATCAACGGACCCCTGCATATTCTCAGTCATCCGACTGATCATTCGTGACCGCATGCCCTTGTCACGCAGTTTCCGGTCGGCCTTCGCCTGAACATCCTCGATCCATGTCGTGAACTGTTTCTTCGCCGGAACACGTGCATACTGGTCAAGCAGCGAGGTGACAATCTTTTGATCGCCTCGTTCCGCCGCCTTCTTTGCCCGAGCCACAAGGACACCTCGCAGAGCAATCGAGTCAATCAGCTGATCTGTCAGCAACTGCAATTCGCCTTCTACAAACAGACGGATGGAGTCATCCGGGAGTTCGATCGAGTCCGACGGGATGAGACCGGGAGAGTAAGGAACTCGAGCAAGCAGGGAAGTCCCGCTATAGACGCGAATCCAGAATGTCGGGTGGTTCTCGCGCTGAGGGATGACGACTTCACCGTTACGATCTGTCACCAGTCCGGTCTGTGGACCGTCCTCTTCATCTTTCCAGTGAAGCTGATAGGCAATTTTGAGGCGGTGGGCCACGAGTGGGCGGTCAGCCTTGCCTTTGAGCGTAATGCGAACTTTACTGTCTTCAGCAGCCGGTCGCTGTCGCAGTGCGAAGTACTGGTTCTTCCGGCCCCGACTGCCGAATCGCTCAATCGGAGAGTGTGTGATATAGAAGCCATGCACACGCCCTGGAGAGTAGCCTATCGCTGAACCATCAGACTTGTCGTCCTCCGGCACATCAACGCCCCCTTCTACACTCTTGCGCGAGGACTCGCCCGACTTCGTCCCGCGGTCAACATTGAGAACCCGGACATATGCCAGGTCGAGCTTCAGGAGTTTGTTGAGCTTCGTGGGATCTCGTCGGTTCATTTCGCGAACGAAGGGTCGCAGAACATCATTTTCAACCACCTGTTCAGCACTTGGGTCCGGAATTGGAATCGAACCGGCCTGAACCTTAAGCTCCATGATCTGTCGTTTATCCGGGTCGAGGAACTTTCGTTCATACAGGACACACGGTCGAAATGCATCTCGCAGCAGCTCCGTCGTAACGGTGCCTGCTCCGCGAATATCGCCCGTTCTCCGAGCGTAAACCGGCCCAAGTTCCTGAACTCGTGTGTCGTATTCGCGGCAACTGATGATGTAGTCCAGTCCTGATCGCTCAATCGCAACAAAGAACACCTTTTGTGTCACAGTTTCAGGCCATGCTTCAATGAGCTTTGCTTCTTCCAGCCAGTCAAGGTGACGTCTGGTTGCCGGGATCATCGTGGTGCTTTCTTCGACCGTGGCCTCCCATGCTCGCCCGTACATTCTGTTGATTGCTCCACGTGTGCGGCGCAACAGTTCTTCGCGGTCATCGGTGGCACGAAGGCAATCCAGGCCGAATCCGACGCGAACTATGACCTGGTAGGGCTGGTCTCGAAATGGGATAGGTTCTTCTTCTTCTTCTTCGTTCTCTTCACCGTCGGCC
>MDSW01068493.1_pt1 | contig 10250 bp, 14 predicted proteins | sample 811171 | NCBI WGS metagenome assembly MDSW01 (sample SAMN05326641, study PRJNA326480) | marine metagenome | isolation source: seawater | place: Atlantic Ocean: North West | collected 2012 | reverse complement strand
TTTTAGCGTATTTAATTAAATCTGCTCTTGATTGTAATTTCCATTCTCTCCAAGGCGCTATAGTTTTAATCTTATTTTTACCAAAATATGCATATCCAAGCTCAAATCTTACTTGATCGTTGCCTTTTCCAGTTGCGCCATGAGAAACTGCAAAAGCTTTAAATTTTTTTGCAATCTCAATCTGTCTTTTAGCAATTAAAGGTCTGGCTATAGATGTACCTAATAGATATACTCCTTCATAAACTGCATGAGCCCTCATCATGGGAAAAACATAATCTTTAACAAAGATATTTTTTAGATTTTCAATAATTATTTTTTTAACGCCTAACCTTTTAGCATTTTTAAAAATCTTTTTTTTATCTAAAACTTGCCCAATATCAGAGGTGTAAGCTATTATCTCAGCATTATAATTTTTTTGTAACCATCTTAAAATTATAGATGTGTCCAATCCGCCCGAATAGGCTAAAACAATTTTTTTCATTTAGCTGCAAGTTTTTTTTGCTGTATTATAAGCTTTAGTAAATCCCATCATTGAGTAATGATCTGTTGTTTCAGCTCCATTAGCAGTTCTTGCCTTAACAATTAAATCAGTTGCTCTCTTCATTAGCTTGATAAATTTCTTTTCTTCTTGATCATCTAATAACCATGCAAATTCTTTTTGAGAAAAAAAAGAATATCTTCTTTTTCCCGAAGACGCTGTTACGCTTGACGTTTTGTAATCATGGCCACTAGTCAGACTAACCTCGTCTTTGATATTTTCTGAAGGTCTAAAAGTAACAAACAATTTAGACTCATTTCTTTTAACAGCTGCAGGCGCTCTTTTTGTTGGAAGCGTTTGAGCAAAACATATTTTTCCTTTATCAGTCTCAGCTACAAAACTTTCCCAATTCTTGTATTTCCCAGTTGATCTCGGGGTTACAGCAGATGCGTTTAAAGAAAATACTGTCAAAATAGAGATGATTAAAATTTTTTTTAAAGACATATTTTATTTTTATACTAAAAATTATCTATTTCAATGCTTTGAATTAAGGAGAAGGATTAGGATTATTATTATGAATAAGATTAATTTTTTCCATTATTTCATCTGATAAATCAACTTTGATACTATCAATATTTTCTTTTAATTGATCCATCGTAGTTGCACCAATAATATTACTAGTAACAAAGGGTCTAGAATTAACAAAAGCTTGAGCAAGTTGAACCATTGTTAAACCGCTTTGCTCTGCTAGTTTAAAGTATTCATCATAAGCTTTCATTGCTAAAGGATTTAAATGTCTTTCCCAACCTTTAAACAATGCTTGTCGAGAATTCTTAGGCATTTTGCCATTTCTATATTTACCCGAAAGTGCACCTGCTGCTAGTGGATAGTAAACTAGTAAACCGCATTTTTCTCTTATAGAAATTTCTGACATTCCTATCTCATAAGTTCTGTTAACCAAATTATATGGATTTTGCACTGACATCATTCTAGGAAGATTTTTCCCTTTTGATAGCTCAATGTATTTTGATAATCCGTATGGCGTCTCATTAGACATACCGATATATCTGATTTTACCACTTTTGATAAATTTCTGAAGAGCCTCAAGTATACTTTCAAAACTATACCAATCACCCTCACCATCATTAATTGAGTAATCTCTTCTTCCAAAAAAATTTGTTGATCTCTCTGGCCAATGAAGCTGATATAAATCAATATAATCTGTTTTCAATCTTTTGAGACTTCCATCTATTGCTTCCCCAATCTTTTTCTCATTAAAATTGTTTCCTCCCCCTCTAATCCAGTCACATCCAGGACCTGCAACTTTTGTGGCAAGTATTATTTTGTTTCTATTTTTTCTTCTCTCAAACCAGTTACCAATCATTGTTTCTGTTCTACCGTAAGATTCTGAGTTTGGAGGCACAGAATAAATTTCAGCAGTATCAAAAAAATTTACTCCTTTGTTTAAAGAGTAATCCATTTGTTCAAAAGCATCTTTTTCAGAGTTCTGTGTTCCCCAAGTCATGGTACCTAGACAGATTAAACTCACGTCTAAGTCTGTGGTGCCTAGTTTTCTAAATTTCATAAAGACTAATATTTATAACAGTTTTTTAGGTCAATTTTTGCCTATTGAAAAGTATTTTAAAAAACTTATATATACCTTTATGGAAATTAATAAACAAAGATCAACAGTTCGTTCGTCAGCTTCTGAAGCTATTATAGATCAGGGTCTACGTTCGTATATGCTTAAAGTCTATAACTACATGGCTTCAGCTTTAGTCCTAACAGGATTTGTTGCTCTTTTAACAGCAAAATTTGCTGTACAGTCTTTTGAGCCATTAATTTTATCTCCACTAGGAAATTCACTCTATAATTCAGGTTTAGCTTGGATTGTAATGTTAGCGCCCTTAGGAGTGGTTTTTTATATGAGTTTTGGTATCGCTAAAATGAGTGCTTCAAAAGCACAAACAGTATTTTGGATTTTTGCTGGGTTGATGGGCTTATCACTTTCTTCAATTTTTGTAGTTTACACTCAAGCAAGTATAGCAAGAGTCTTTTTTATTACAGCAGGAACTTTTGGGGCAATGAGCATTTATGGATACACCACTAAAAGAGATTTGACGAAGTTGGGATCTTTTTTAATGATGGGCCTTATTGGAATAATAATTGCATCTTTAGTTAATCTCTTTATGAAATCAGCAATGATGTATTTTGTGATATCTATTTTAGGAGTATTAATTTTCGTTGGTTTAACTGCTTACGATACACAAAAAATTAAAAACATGTATTTAGTAAGTGACAGTGGAGAGCTAATGGGCAAAAAAGCTGTTATGGGAGCATTAACTCTTTATTTAGATTTCATTAACCTTTTCATTATGCTTCTTAGACTTTTCGGCCAAAGAAGATAGTTACTTTATTAATTTTAATTTATTCCAACTAGTTTTATTAATTAGACGTATTAGACTACCTGATTTCTGAAGTACATTACCATTTCTATCTTTTATTAAATATTTTTCATTATTATAGTTTGGTCTTAAATTTTTTAGGATTCTTAAAACAGGTTTTTCAGATGATCTTTGATAAACATTAAATGCTACTTCTTTCGAGCCCATTGAAAAAGAATAGTCCTTCCATGATCCATTCGAGACCATTTTTGCATAAAGGTGAAGGATATATTTAAGCTCTTGTTTAATAAAAAATAATTCTTTAATTCGTTTATTATTATCGTTGTTTATAACTAATTTAAGTTTGCTCATAATTTATATTTATTAATCAATGGCAATTGAAAGGCTGTAAAAATAAATGTTATAGGCAAAATACCCCAAACCTTAAAATTAACCCATGTAGTTTCAGGTTGAGTCCGCCATATTATTTCATTTAATATTGCGAGAAAAATAAAAAAATAAGCCCATCTTAAATTTAATTTACTCCATCCAGTCTCAGTCAAATTAAAGGCAGTTTGTAAGAATGTTTTAAGTAGATTTTTTTGAAAAAAAATTTTACTTATTATCAAAACTCCAGCGAATATAATATTTACAATTGTTGGCTTCATATAGATAAAAACTGGATTGTTAAAATATAAAGTGAGGCTTCCAAATAGTGTAATAATTATTCCTCCGATAAGGGGTACATATGGAATTTTTTTCTCTACAAAGTACATAACTGCAACCGCAACAATGGTAGCAACAATTAAAGGCGGAATAGCAGCTGATAGATTATTTCCACTTTTGTAATATATAGTAAAAAAAATTAATAAAGGCCCAAAGTCAGTGATAAATTTTAAGAAAGACTTATTCACAATATAAAGAATAACACATTATATTATTATAACAAATTAGATATTGATTTTAATAAAAAAATTATTAACTATCAGATATGGCTACAAGCAATAACGCAAAATTTTCAATAGGCGAAGTTGTAAAGCACCGTCATTTTGATTTTAGGGGTGTAATTTATGATGTCGATTTTGAATTTAATAATTCTGAGGAATGGTATCAATCAATACCTAAAGAAGTAAGGCCAAGAAAAGATCAGCCATTCTATCATTTGTTAGCAGAAAGCAATGATGTTACTTATGAGGCATACGTTTCTGAACAAAATCTTTTAATAGATAAATCCAAAGAACCAGTTAAACATCCTTTAATAGAAGAAATATTTTCAGGTAAAAAAGGTTCAAGTTATTTTAAAATATCAAATTAATTTAAATCGCCTAAATTTAAACATCTTTTATTCAAATCTGGAACACAGAGACTTACTATATTTAACTCGTTTAAGCCTAATTGAGAATAAACTTCTTATATTACTCCCTCCCATTCTCAATTGGGCTGATAATAGATCTTCACAAAAAAAAAATATTATAGTAGTTAAAGCTAATGTTTAATTTTTTAAGTAATAGCAACATCTTTATTTGGATTGAAAAATTAATAAATTTTATTCATTCAATTTTTTTTGCTTTGCTTTTAGCAGCTCTTTCGTTTGCATTAATTTTTTCCCCACCAGATTATTTGCAAGGTGACAGTGTAAGAATAATGTATGTTCACGTTCCGGCGGCATGGATAGGCTTAGCCTCATTTAGCTGCATAGCTTTGCTGTCTATTTTAAATTTCATTTTTAGAGTAAAAAATTTAACATTAATAACAAAAAGCATCGCACCGATTGGCCTAATGTTTACTTGTATTGCAATTGTAACTGGATCCATTTGGGGACAACCCACATGGGGAACTTTTTGGGCTTGGGATGCAAGAATTACATCAATGGTGATTCTAGCTTTATTTTACTTTATCATTATAGCTTCGCACAAATTAATTTCTGAAGAAGCTAAAGCTAATAAAATTTCAAGCATTATAGCAGCAATAGGTTTAATAAATATTCCTATTATAAAATATTCTGTAGAATGGTGGAGCACCCTTCATCAACCAGCTAGTATAAAGATAACAGGTACAAGTACTATACACTCTTCAATGCTTATGCCTTTATTACTTATGTTTCTAGTATTAATTATGTATTGTGCGTTAATTTTTCTGATGAAATATAAGACAGAAATCATTAGAATTAAGAAAAAAAATTTAAAAAGATATGATTAGTAATTTAATTTTTATGAATGGTTACGGAGTGTTTGTTTGGGCTTCATTTGCCCTAACTTTTTTAGTGTGTGCAGTTGTTTACTATAGAACTAGTAAAACTCTTAAAAAGTATGAAAAAGAATTCGCAAAAGAGATCGAAGCACTTTCCACTGAGCAGAAAAAAGTGGTTTTAGAGAAATCTAAAGTTGCCTCTAAAGTTTTTTCATCTTTTAATAAAACAATCTAAAGCATTTAATGCTTCTAAAAAAAGTAAAAAAAAGAGCATCTCTTTTGTCAATATTTCTAACTGTCTCTGTAATAAGTATCTTTTTAATTCTTAATGCTCTAAGAGAAAATATCTTATATTTTAATTCACCATCAGATATTAAATCTAATCCAGATATTAACTTTGATAAAAAAATTAGAGTTGGTGGAATGGTAAAAAAAAATACTTTAAAAATCAGTGGCCAAGAAATTAGATTCATTATAACAGATTTTAAGAATGAGATACGAGTTAGTTTTAAAGGCACGGTTCCGAATTTATTTGCAGAGGGCAAAGGTGTTGTAGCAGAGGGTAAATTACAAGATAAAAAGTTTTTTGTAGCTGAAAGGATCCTTGCAAAACACGATGAAAATTATATGCCTCCTGAATTAAAAAATTTAATGAAAGAAAATGCTAAGTAATATCGGAAATTTTTTATTATTTTTAAATGTATTATTTAGTGTTTTAATTATTTTAAATTCTTATAAGTGTTTGAAAATCTCAAATAATTTTATTTCTAAAAGTATATTTCAACTAAGCATTTTTCAAAGTACATCAATTTTAATTTGTTTTTTTACGTTAATAGCTGCTTTTTTAATATCAGATTTTTCTTTGATTAATGTTTATCAAAACTCACATTCATTAAAACCTGTTTTTTATAAAATCTCTGGAACTTGGGGAAATCATGAAGGAAGTCTTTTATTATGGGTAATTATTCTTACGATATTTTCATTTTTATTTTTAGTATTTAATAAAAATCACCCAAAAAATTATAGGTTAGGAACTTTAATTATTCAGAATCTTCTAATTTTAGGTTTTTTATTTTTTATTTTATTTAATTCAAACCCTTTTAGCGTCGTCAGCCCAGTTCCAATGGAGGGATTAGGTTTAAACCCTATTTTGCAAGATCCTGCCTTAGCAATTCACCCTCCTTTACTCTATGTAGGTTTTGTTGGATCTTCAATATTTTTTTCAGCAGCGATGGCATCTTTGATTACAAATTATAACGCGGGATCTTTTGCAAAATCAATCAAAAGTTGGGTATTAATATCTTGGGTCTTTCAAACTCTTGGAATTTTAGTCGGATCTATTTGGGCATACTATGAACTAGGATGGGGAGGATTTTGGTTTTGGGACCCTGTAGAAAATGCATCATTACTTCCGTGGTTTGCAATGACAGCACTTTTACATTCAATATTAGTTTTAGAGAAGAGAAAATCTTTATATTTTTGGACAATAATACTTTGTTTATTAACATTTACTTTAAGCGTAACAGGAACTTTTTTAGTAAGATCTGGAATATTAAATTCAGTTCACACTTTTGCAAATGATCCATCGAGAGGATTATATATATTAATATTCCTAAGCTTGATGATCTCTTCATCAGTTTATTTCTTATTTACAAGATATAAGTCAGAAACAAATTATTTCTCTGCGAACAGCAAGGAAACTTTTATTTTAATAAATAACTGGTTCATGATGTTTTACCTATTAACTATTTTATTAGGCACTTTATATCCAATTTTTACTGACGCTCTTTTAAAGAGCAAGATTTCAGTTGGGCCACCTTTTTATAATTCAGTTATCACACCTGTTGTAGTCGCTTTTTTATTTTTAATGGCTATAGGGCCTCAAGCAAAATGGATAAACAATAAATTTACAAATTTTAAAAAGTTTTCACTTCTATTGATGGGCGCGTTAGTTATTAATTTTACAATTTTTTACTTTTTTAAAAGCTACAGTGTAATTTCAAACTTAGTAATTATTTCTTCATTATTTTTGATTCTTTCGTCTTTTTTAGATATTTTTAAAAAATCTGAAACAAATATCGCAAGAATAACTTCCCATTTATCTTTTGGATTTTTAATTTTTTTTATAGGACTGAATCATAATTTTTCTATAGAAAAAGATTTTAACTTAAAATTGGGAGAAACAAAAAAAATTGATAATTATAGATTTGTTTTAAAAGATCTTAAACTCGATAAACAAACAAATTACAAAGCTATTATTGGAAGCCTTCAGGTTAGTAATACCCTTACCAACGAAGAGAGAACTTTAAATCCAGAAATTAGAATTTATGACAATCCTCAGACTTTGACTTATGAAGCTTCTATAAAAACAAATTTTTTTAAAGATCATTATTTAACTATGAGCAACATCGACCGTTCAGATTATTACAATATTAAATTTCAAGAAAAACCTCTTATGATTTGGATTTGGATATCAGTATTAATGTTATCTATTGGAGGATTTTTAAGTTTATTTAGAAATGCAAAAAACAATTAAGATAGTCACATCAATAATCATAATTTTTATATTAGTTGTTTTCTACCTATCACTTAATAGAAATACTAATTATAATACAGAAAATTTAGTTGGAAATAAATTAAATCAAATTAAGCTAGAGAGTTTTGAAAATAAGAATTTCATAACTAATGAGACTTTAAAAAAAAACAATTTTACTCTAATTAATTTTTGGGCGTCCTGGTGTGCTCCTTGTAGAGCTGAGCACAAAATTCTGATGGATCTTTCAAGACAAAAAAACTTAATAATTATAGGTATTAATTTTAAAGACAAAAAAAATAATGCTTCAAATTTTTTAAAAAGTCTCGGCAATCCCTATCATTATCTAGCTAAAGATGAACAAGGCAGGCAATCGGTTAACTTCGGTATTTATGGTATCCCAGAAAGTATTTTAATTGATAAAGAATTTACAATCATTAAAAAGTTTGTTGGACCTTTAAATATTGAAGATTTAAAAGAAATTAAAATAATTACTAATCCTTTATGAAGATAAAGATAATATTCACAATTTTTTTTGTCAATTTTTATTCAATTGCTCTTTCAAATGAGATTATAGATGAAAATAAAATTCATAAAAATTTACGATGTTTAGTTTGTCAAGGACAGTCGATATCAGACTCTAATTCTGAATTTGCAATTACTTTAAAAATAGTTGTAAGAGATCTGATAGATCAAGGTAAATCTGAGAAGGAAATTTATAATTTTTTATCTGATAAATATGGAGATTGGATTTTATATAAACCTAAATTAAATTTAGAAAATTTTTTGCTTTGGTCCTTACCATATATTATTTTGCTTTTAGGTGGGCTAATTATCCTTTATTTAATTAGAAAAAATACCAAAAAAACTTAAATTGCCAACTGTACATATTAATCATTTAGTTGTATTTTTTTAAAATGAAAAATCATTTTTACGCAATAATTTCTATTTTAATTTTTTTTTCCACGCCTACATTTGGCGATGAAGAAAATATTAATCTTTCATTTTATACTGGAACTTTTGATGTAATTGATAAAGAAGGAGATGACCAAACTTCGCTATTTGGTATCGAACATAAAAACCCTGATCTGTTTAGAGATACGCTAATTGGAAAATTTAAACCTGTTACAGGAGCATTTGTAACTGGTAATAGCTCAATCTATTTGTACACAGGTATAGAAGGCCAATACGGAATTGGGCCAATTAAAATTTTACCAAGTTTTACTCCAGGCTATTATGAAAAAGGTGACGGTAAAGATTTAGGTAGTGTTCTAGAGTTTAAAAATGAAATTAAAGTAGGTCTTGATATTTTTGAAAATTCAAATTTAAGTTACAGCTACAGTCATATATCAAATAATGATTGGGGCGATACAAATCCGGGAACTGATAACCAGCAAATAACTTTTTCTAAAAACTTTTAATAACAATGAACTTAAACGATTGTTATAACTTTGATGATTTTAGAAAATTGGCAAAACAAAACTTACCTGCTCCAATATTTCACTATATTGATGGAGGAGCAGATGATGAAACTACTTTAAAAAGAAATACTGAGTCTTTTTTAAAATGTGATTTGGTACCAAATATTTTAGCTAGTGTGGGTGAACCAGATCTTTCAACTTCAGTTTTTGGACAAAAAATTGAGATGCCATTATTTTTAGCACCTACAGCAATGCAACGACTTTATCATCATGATGGTGATAAAGCTTCAGCCAAAGCTGCAGAAAAATTTGGAACATTTTATAGTATGTCGACTATGGCAACTTCATCAATCGAAGAAATCGCTAATATTTCTGGTGGACCTAAAATGTTTCAACTCTATATTCATAAAGATCAAGGCCTGACTAATAATTTAATTGATAGGTGTAAAAGTTCAGGGTTTAAGGCAATGTGTTTAACAGTTGATACAGTTGTTGCTGGAAACAGAGAAAGAGATCATAGATGGGGATTTACAACACCTCCTAAACTTACCTTGAAAAGCCTTTTGAGCTTTGCATCACATCCTAAATGGGCATTTAATTATCTTACTCATGAAAAATTTCAATTAGCAAATGTTTCTCATTGGACAAAAAAAGGATCGAGTATTGCAAAAGGTGTAATGGAATATATTAATGAGCAGTATGATCCAGCAATGAGTTGGACAGACGCTGAATATGTTGTGAAAAAATGGGGAGGCCCGTTTGCTTTGAAAGGAGTTATGTCCGTAGAAGATGCTAAGAGAGCGGTTGATATTGGAGCTTCAGCAATAATGCTTTCAAATCATGGTGGAAGACAACTTGATGGATCAAGATCACCTTTTGATCAATTACCTGAAATAGCTGATGCTGTCGGCGGTAAATTAGAAATTATTTTAGATGGGGGTATCCGAAGAGGTACACACGTTCTTAAAGCTCTTTCCCTTGGGGCTACTGCTTGCAGTTTTGGAAAAGGTTTTTTATTTGCTTTAGGAGCGGGTGGTCAAAAAGGGGTGGAGCAAATTTTGACAAGAATGAGGGATGAGATCAGAAGAGACATGATTTTGTTAGGATGTAAGAGTATAAAAGAGCTAAATAAAACGAAAATTGCTTATAGGTGATGCAAAAAAACTAGTTTGCAAAAGTGTTAATAAATACTAGGTTTAAAATATGAAATTAGCAAAAAATTTAGAAAGACTTGGAACAGAAAC
>MDSW01059100.1_pt1 | contig 10250 bp, 5 predicted proteins | sample 811171 | NCBI WGS metagenome assembly MDSW01 (sample SAMN05326641, study PRJNA326480) | marine metagenome | isolation source: seawater | place: Atlantic Ocean: North West | collected 2012 | reverse complement strand
GGGGGGGGGGGGGGGGGGGGGGGGAAGGAGGGCGCGGGCGAGCGGTGTGTTTTGTTTGCCCGCCCGAGGGCGCGCGGTGACCAGTGTGTCGAATATAAAAGCGCGGGCGGCGCCGACGGTCGACCGCGCCGGGGCGCATTCGGCGACGCCGAGGTGCGCGTTTGATCGTCCGAGGAACGCGCGAGCGGCGCTTCCGAGACGAACCAAACGCCGCGAACGAATACTGGTAACGCCCTTCGAGGCGGAAGCCTCGAGACTGACATTTTTTTGTCTCCTCGACGAAAAGGGCGGTTTTTTTTTCTTTTTCGGCGCCGCCGACGCGCGCGCGTCGCCCCTCCGCCGCGCGTCTCTTCTCCCCTCTCCCCTCCGTTTCCCCACCTCGCTCGCTCACTCGCTCACCGTAAAGAAGTCCCTTCTTCCTGCGGGACCCTGAAACTTTTCGCCACCTCCTTCAGGAGCCCCCCCACGTCCCCCCACCTCGACTCGAGCGCCGACGCCTTGACGACGTACACGAACCCTCCGCTCTCCGTCGCCACGACGAAGTTTCGCCTTCGCACGGTGTCCAGAACGTCCCCCCGCGGCCCCACGCACTGCTTCGCCCCGCCCGCCACCTCCTCGACGCTCGCCCGGCACACCTCCGTGAAGTACTCGTACGCGAAGTACGGCTGCGACGACCCAGGCGACGCGCCGGGGCCCGAGTACGCGCTCGCGTCGTCGCCGGCGAACGCGAACGCCATCACCCCGGACCGACCGTTCTCCACGCCACCGACGACGCCGAAGTCCTCGTTCGCCGCCACCGCCGCGCGCTCGGGGAGGGTCAGCGCGTCCGCGACCGCGCGCGCCCGAGCGGGCGAGAAGAGCGACGACGGGTCCGACGACGAGGCATCCGGGTCCGGGTCCGAGACGCCGCCGTCGGGACGATCGGAACGATTCGCGCGCGTCGTCGTCGCGGCGACGAAATCGGGGCGGGTCGCTAAGGGCTCGCGGCGGACGCTGACGGTGTCGATGTCCCTGAAGTTGCCGACGAGCGTCAGCGTCTCCGCCTTCTCGCCGCCGGGGCGGTCCGAGGCGCGGACCCAGCTCGAGGGGTAGCGCATGAAGAACCCGGCCTTGCCGACGAACGGCGCGAGGGCCTCCGCGGAAGCGGCGGCGGGGGGAGAAGAGGGAGACGCGAACGCCGCGGGGGGACGAGACGCCGTCGCCATCGTCGTCGTCGACGTCGACGGCGAGGACGGGCCGGAGCCGGGGGTCGGTGGGCCCGCGACAAGCCCGAGGGGGGCGAGCGAGGAGAGCGCCGCGAGGAACGCGCGGCGGGTGCGAGGGGGGACGACGGGTTCCGTCGAGCGCGTCGTGGAACTTCGCGGGGGGGGGCGCGACGATGACGACGACCCCGGGCGGGGCGCCTCGTCCCCGCGACGCGGGGCGCGGCGTCGCGAGGGGGTCGCGAGGTGCGCGGGGGGGGAGGGCGCGGAGACGCGGGCGCCGCGCATCGCGGGAAGGCGGGGGCGCGACGCGGCGCGCGCGCGAACACGACTGACGCCGACGATCGAGCGAGGACAGCCGGCCGCCCCGCCGCGGGCGCGCTCGACGAGTACGATTACGATGATAACCGCGTGTGCGGTCTGTTCGCCGCTCGCCGCGGGTTCTAGCGGGCGCGCGAACCGTCGTCGCTCCCGTCGTCGCCGCGCTCGGTCGCGCCGCTCGCGCACACGACGCCGCGCCTCGTCCGCGTCGACGTGCACGACGACTCGCCTCTCGCACCTGAGAGCGCATGCGCTCCGCTCGATGTCGTCTTGGCGCGCGGTGACGCTCCCCGCGGCGGCCACTCCTCGCGCGATCGCGTCCTGCGCGGGCACCCCGCGCGGGAATTTCCGCGCGTCGCGCGCCCCCGCCCCCGCCGCGCTCGCCGCGCCGCGCCCCTCGCCGGGGCGCGCGGGGGCGGGGTCCGCGATGTTCCTTCGCCGCGCGCGCGGCGCGTTCGCGCGCGCCGCCGCGCCCCCGCGCGCCGCCCCCGCGCCCCCGCGCCCGGGATCGCGCGACGTCCTCGCGCACCCCGCGTCGCGCCTTGGCGCGCAATACGCCCCCGCCCGGCCTCCCGCCCACCAACACCCCTCCTCGCCGCCGTCCTTCCCGCGCGGGTACCACGCCGCGATCGCCCGCGCCGGCGGCGGCGCTCGAGGGTACCGCGCCGACGGCGCCGAGTTCGGCGCCCGAAGCGACTCGAACCCGGGCGACGAGCGGAGACCCGCGCGCAATCCCCAGATCGAATTCCTCGGCGACGACGCCCCGGGCCCCGCCGCGCCTGGCGATCGCGCGCCGCCGCCGCCGCCGCCGCCCGCCGCCGCCGCGCGCGCGCGACCGGGCGCCAACGCCGTGCGCCCGCCCGCGCCGGAGTGGCAGAGCGCCACCGCGGGCGTCCCCGGGGGCGCGGGCGCGACGAGGCAACCGGGGTTCAGGGGGGAGAGACCCGCGCGAGAGCGAGGATCGGGATCGCCCCGGACCGCGCCTCACCCTTCCCCTCCTCCCCCTCCCCCTCCTCCTCCTCCCCCGTCGCCCCCCCCCGTCGGCGTCGGCGCTCCCGCCCCCCCCTCCCCCCCCTCCCCCGCGTCGCCCCCCCGTTCCCGACCGCTCCCCCGTCGCGCTCCGAGACGTGTTGATGGACAAGGGCATCGTCCTCGCCGCGTACACCCCGGGGCAGCACCGCATCGTGTGCCCGAGCTGCGGCGGCGGGAGCAACGGCGAGCGCTCGCTCGCGGTCCTCGTGGAGGACGACGGCGCGAGCGCGGCGTGGATGTGTCACCGCGCGAGCTGCGAGTGGACCGGCGGGAGCAACGTGGCGGACGGCGCGCGAGGGGGCCGCGGCGGCGGCGGCGATTCTTCGTCTCTCTTCGCCGCGTCGAGTCGCCGGCCGAAATCGGCGTCGGCGGGCGCGAACACGCACGTGGGCACGGGGATGCGCCGCGGGGGATCCCTCGACGGCGATTCGCGCGTCGTGTCGAACCCTAAACTTCCCAGTCCGGACGCGCTCGAGCGCATCGGTCCCGGGGAGGTGACTTCCGCGGCGCGCGAGTGGCGCGATTGGCTCGCGGGCCGCGGGATCTCGGCGGAGACGGCGGAGCGCAACGGGTTGGCGGCGCACAGGACGTGGTCGCCCGTCGCGGGGCGGGAGGTGAACGCGCTGGCGTTCCCTTACTTCCGCGACGGCGAGCTCGTGAACGTGAAGTACCGCGGCGAGGATAAGAGTTTCTGGCAGGTCAAGGGCGCGGAGAAGATCGTGTTCGGGCTCGACGATATCGCCGGCGCGCGCGAGATTGTCATCGTCGAGGGGGAGATGGACAAGCTCGCGCTGGAGGAGGCTGGGTTCGCCGCCGTCGTGTCGGTTCCGGACGGCGCGCCGGGGAAGGTTCGGGACGGCCCCGTGCCCGATCCGAGCGAGGACCGCAAGTTCGAGTACCTGTGGAACTGCCGCGCCGCGCTCGACCCGGTGTCGCGCATCGTCGTCGCCGCGGACTCTGACGCCCCGGGCCAGGCGCTCGCCGAGGAGTTGGCGCGTCGGCTCGGGAAGGAGCGTTGTTTCCGCGTGCAGTGGCCCGAGGGGAGGAAGGACGCGAACGAGGTGCTGCAGATGGACGGGGTCGAGACGCTTCGGGGCGCGATCGACAACGCGGAGGGGTTCCCCCTTCGCGGGCTGTTTCGTTTCAGCGACTTCGAGGACGACATCGGGGCGTACTTCGGCGCGGACGATAACGCGGAGATGAAGGGCGTGAGCACGGGGTGGCGGAGCATCGACGCGCACTATCGCGTCGTCCCCGGGGAGCTCACCGTCGTCACCGGCGTGCCCAACAGCGGCAAGTCGGAGTGGGTGGACGCGCTGATGTGCAACCTGGCCGCGCAGCACGGGTGGACGTTCGCGCTGTGCTCGATGGAGAACAAGGTGCACGAGCACGCGCGGAAGCTCGTGGAGAAGTACACGGGCGAGCCGTGGTTCGAGGGGAAGTACAGCAAGAAGCCCCGGATGCGTCCCGAGACGATGCGGCAGGGGCTGCACTGGCTCGACAACCAGTTCGTGCTGATTCGACACGAGGACGACGAGCTCCCGAGCGTGGACTGGATCATCGGGCTCGCCCGGGCGGCGGTCATGCGGCACGGGATCAGGGGCCTGCTCATCGACCCGTACAACGAGCTGGACCACAAGCGGCCGCAGGGGCAGACGGAGACGGAGTACGTGAGCCAGATGCTCACGCGCATCAAGAAATTCGCGCAGCACTACGACGTGCACGTCTGGTTCGTCGCGCACCCGAGGCAGCTGCACAACTGGCGCGGGGAGGCGCCGGGGCTGTATGACATCTCGGGCAGCGCGCACTTCATCAACAAGTGCGACAACGGCATCGTCGTGCACAGGAACAGGGACGAGAAGCTCGGGAGCCTCAGGGAGGTCACCGTCATGGTCGCCAAGGTGAGAAACAAAGTCGCGGGGAGCATCGGCGACCCCAAGCTCGAGTACAACCTCACCAACGGGAGGTACGAGGACATCGAGTGACGAGGGAGACAGAGGGGGAGAGGAGCGCGGGAGGCGCGGGACGATCGTCCGTGTTCACGCGAAACGTCGGTCGCTCGGAGCGAAACGCCCGTCGCCAGGTTCGTCTCTCTTTTACCTCTTTCACGCGGTCCCCTCATCAATCAAAAGTAAAACGCGGGACGGCGGTTTCTCCCGGTCCGCCTCGCCGAGTCACCGAAACGCGAGGCTCAGAAAGCAACAACGGTTGCCAACACGTGGGTGTCGTCAATAAAAGCGCTCCCTCCTCTCTCGCCCATCCGCCCGTTCCGACGCCGCGCCGCGCGAGCCTCGCGGGCCGCGCGACGCCGCTCGCGCGCCCGCGGTCGAGCGGGCGTCCGTCGTCGGCGCGCGGCGACGACGCGGACCGCGCGACGCCGCTCGCGCGCCCGGGGTCGAGCCGGGAACTCCCGCCGCGTCACCACGGGATTGTGGGATTGTGGTCGGACGCACGAATCTGGAGGGGGGTTCGGCAAACGCCGGCGCGCGCTTTTTTCGTTCAGAATGTTTGCTTATAGGAAAGAGTGTGAAGAAAAAGTCAGACTCGCCGGCCGTTATTTTCGAGTCGCGAGCACGTTTTATTACATTTCGAACGCCTCATACCCGTCGTCATTCTCGGCCGCGACGACCGCATCGTCAGGAGGAGAAGCAACCCCCCCCACACGCTCACCATGTCGATGTACGCCAAGCTCGTCGGCGACTTCGACTGGAAGGCCTTGTGCATGCCCTCCGTGCCCTGGAGCTCGGAGACGCGCAAGATGCAGTTCTTCCCCCGCAACGACGAGACGCCCATTCTCGTCGCCATGATCATGGGTCTCCAGCACGCGTTCGCGATGATCGGAGGTACGAACGACGCGCGAGGCCCCGAGGAGCCCCCCCCAATCCCTTCTGCCCCCGCGCCGCCGCGTGATACCTCGCGCGCGCGCGCCGCGAACGCCCTCAGCTCAAGACCGTTAGGCGAGAATCCGCGCAATGTGGCAATTCGTTCGGCCGCGAGTCAAACCATCTCGGCGGGAATGCATCCGACGTCAGCTCCCCGCGCGTCTTTCGTGTCAATTGTGAAAATTGCGACTTGAAGCCGGGCAGAAAAACGTTCGGGAACGCTCGGGGGGACGTTTTCTGACGCGCGCGTTCCGCCTTCGTCCATCCCCGTCCGTCGCCCATCGCAGGTCTCATCGTTCCTCCGTTCGTGGTCATGAAGTTCAGCGTCAACTTCGGCGACGCCGATCTTCAGCAGTACGCCATCGCGGCGTCCCTCATCATCTCCGGCATCTGCACCATCATCAACTGCGTGCAGCTCCCCATCCCGGGGACGAAATTCGTTCTCGGCACCGGCGTGCTCTCCGTCCTGGGCACGTCGTTCGGCTTCCTCCCCGTCTTCGAGGCCGGCATCGCGGCGATGAAAGCCGACGGCGTCGACCCGGAGGACGCGTACGGGAAGATGCTCGGCACCGTCATGGTGTGCTGCTTCGTCGAGATTTTCCTTGCGTTCATCCCGAGGGATGCGCTCCGCAAGGCGTTCCCCCCTCTCGTTACCGGCATCGCGATGATGCTCATCGGCGCCGGCCTCACCGGCACCGGCATGAAGTACTGGGGCGGCGGCGCCGTGTGCGCGGACATGAACTGGAAGAACCACCAGGACACGCGCGGTGCAAACTCGGTGTACGATCTCGTCGGCTTCGGAACGATGAGCGACGAGAACGGCACCGACACTGGCATCAGAAGAATCATGCCCATCCCCGGTGAAGTGTGCGGCGGCAAGACGTGCTGCAGGGCGGGCGACGTCTTGCTTCCCTTCGGCTCCCCCGAGTTCATCGGCCTCGGCTTCTCCGTCGTGTGCATGCTCGTGATCATCGAGCTCTTCGGCTCCCCGTTCATGAAGAACTGCAACGTCATCATGGCGCTCTTGTTCGGTTACTTCGTCGCGGGTATCAGCGAGAAGTGCGAGGGCTCCACGTGCGCCAGCTACGTCGTCGACGACAAGATCGAATCCGCCGAGGCCATCACCTTCCTCTGGGTCAAGACGTTCAAGCTCGGGTTCTACGGCCCCGCGGTGTTCCCTCTGATCATCGCGTTCATCGTCACGACGCTCGAGACCATCGGCGACATCGGCGCCGTCTACGACGCCTCCGAGGAGGACACCGAGTCGGAGGAGTTTGACAAATCTGTGCAGGGCGGTCTGCTCTCCGACGGCGTCTGCTCCTTCTTCTCCGCCATCGCCACCGGCATGCCTAACACCACCTTCTCCCAGAACAACGGCGTCATCGCGCTGACCAAGTGCGCCTCTAGGCGCGCGGGCACCGCGGCCGGCATTTGGCTCATGTTCTTCGGCATCCTCGCCAAGATCTCGGGCATCATCTCCAGCATCCCCGACTCCGTCATTGGCGGCATGACGACGTTCCTCTTCTGCAACGTCTTCGTCTCGGGCCTCAAGGTGGTCGCCCAGTCGGACCTCAACTCCAGGCGCAACCGCATGACCCTCGCCCTCTCCATGGGCCTCGGTCTCGGCGTCGCCATGGTGCCCTCCGTCGTCGGCGATTACCGCGACTCGTACGGAACCACCGCCTTCTGGCCCTGCCGCGGCGCCTTCCGCGACGGCTCCGCGTGCTCCGACTCGGAGCGCGCGATTCGCGACGGCGTCGTCATCTTTCTCGGCACGCCATATTGCATCGGCACCGTCGTCGCCATCATCATGAACCTCATCCTCCCCAAGGACATGGAGATCGTCCGCGCCGATCCCCCCGCCGAGGCTGGCAAGGCGTGAGCGAAGCGAAGATGAGCGAGCATATAGCATGAATCGACCGTCGGCGCCGTCCGAAAGGGCGAGCGAAGACCACACGTCGCGCAGTTCGGCGAGGCCCTCCCTGCGTCATCAAAAGCCTCCGAGCGCGATAAGCACGCGATCAACTCTGTTTTGTTTTTGTTATTGTGACAAACCGACGATACCGTCTCTTCTCAAGGCGCCCGCGAAAAGTCTCCGACGGCGTCGGCGCCGTCGCGAGGGCCCTCGCTCCCGCCCTCTTCGCTCCTCGACTCGCTCCCGCTCGTCACACGCCTCGCACGCCCCCGCGCGCGTCACGCCTTGAGGTGCGGGAAGCACTGGTAGAAGTCGTTCTTGGGGTGCTTGTTGTCGGAGTGCTCCTTGAGCTTCGCCTCCGTCATCGTGCACAGGAACGTGGCCATGCACACCTTGCACTGGATGTTCATCGCCTTGGCGTTCGACTCGAGCTGGCTGCCTGCGCGCGGGGAGGGGGACGCCGAGGACGCGTCGAGGACGGGTCAGGGATGACGGGGGAAGGGTTTTTCGGGGAGCCCGGGGACGACTCGCGCGCGTCGAGGTTCGAGAGGGCGTGCCGCGGCGGGCGCGCGTCGAGGCTTCGCGCGCGCGTCGAGGCTTCGCGCGCGCGACGCGCGCCGCCGCCGCCATCGCGGAGGTCGTGGCGGCATTTTCCCTCCCGGTCCGGGACGCGCGCGCGGCGTCGGGACGGAGACGCACCCTTCGCGGCCTTCTGGGCCTTCGCCGCCTTATCCGCGCGAGCTTTGGCGGACTTCTGCGCGTTGCCTCCACCCATGGTGCGTCGGGAACGGTCGTTCGAGCGAGGCGGGCGCGGGGAGATTCTGGCGAGCGAGGGCGGAGAGCCACGAGGGACGAAGGGAGTGATCTCATCTCCTCCTTGTCAACCGAACGGGGCCTTCTTTTTTCTGGTTTGAACGGGGCGGGTCGAGCGAGAAAAAAATCCGATCAAACGCGAAACTCGAAACGGACCCCGAGAGTCCCAACCCGAGTCCAAAAGGTCGGAAGCGCGACGCCGCCGATGCGCTCGGAAGCAGCACGAGGAAGACGGACAAGTTTATCATACTTGTTTCTTCTACCAACAAGACTAGTCTACTTTCGTAAACCACCCCCCCCTCATTCGTCCGAGGCTGTGATTTCGAACCACTGCCTGAGGAGGTCACTCACGACCCCGGGAAGCCGGTTGACGTCCTGCACGAGCGCGTAGTACGGGAACGGGAACGAGTCGAGGTACTTGGCGAAGACGGGCTTGCCGTTTTCGAACGCGACGCTCTGCATGTCGAGCACGGAGCTCTTGGGATTGTCGAGCACGATGAAGGCGACGAGCACGCCGGGCTTCGCCGCCATCTCGCGCATCCGCCGCCTGAGCGCCTCCTTCTCGTGGAACCGCCCGTCGGCGACGACGAGGCACAGCTGCTGCAGCTTCTCGCCGCCGCCGCGAAGCCGCTCGCGCGCCGCCTCCAGCGTCGCGTCGAGGTATTCCAAGAGCTCCGCCATCGGCGCGTCCGCGAGCGTGTTATCGCGCGCGAACGAAAACGCGGAAACCAACGCGGGGCCGCCCTGGTCCGTGAACGGCGCGCCGAGCGGGTGGAAGAAACGCGCGGTTCGAGGCGGCGACGGCCCCGACGCGGCGTTCGGACCGTCGCGCGCTCGCGCGTCGCTCGGGTCGTCTTCTTCGGCGGCGCTCGCGTTCGTCGCTTCGGGCTCGGCGCCGCCGAAGCCGACGACGCCGATCTCGCCCACCTCGAGCCTGGCCATCGCGCGCGCGAGCATGACCATGCTCTCGAGCGCCAGGTGGCCGCACGCGTTCTCCGCCATGCTCTTGCTGTCGTCGATGGCGATAACGACCTGGTACTTCCGCGCGCTCGGCTTGGACCGCCGGAGCCAAATCTTATCCTTGCGGAACTCGCTCGCGACGTACGGGATGATCTTGCGCATGTTCAGCCGCTTGCCCGTGCGGAAGTCGCCCTGGAGCCGGCTCGCGAGCGTCGGCTCCAGGATCAGCCGGAGCTGCTCCGCGAGTTCGCCGGACAGAGTGCCCGTCAGGAGCTCGAGCGTGCGCCACAGATCCGCCGCCGAGCGATTCGACGCCGCCGCGCCGCCCGAGACGGAGCCCCGCGCGACGAGCGCGTCGAGCGCCTCCGCGCGCGCGCGAGCCGTCTCCTCCGCTGAGAGCTCTCGTCGGCGCTCACGTTCGTCCTTCTCGGGATGCGAACCGTCGTCCTCGAGCGTCGCGTCCTCGAGCATGCGGAGCGCCACGCGCGCCTCCTCGCCGATGTCCGCGCGGCCCCCGGGGACGAGCTCGGCGTCGTCCGCGTCGGCGTCCTTCTCCGCGTCGAAATCGTCGCCGTCTTCGCCCTCGCCGCCGCCCCCCGCGCGCCCCCGCTTCTTCTCGAACGCTCGCGAGTTCGCGTCGTCCACCTTCTTGCCCTCGCGCCGGCGACGCGCGACGCCGCGGTCGCGCCGGTTCGCGCGAGGGTCCGCGACGTCGTCGATCTCGTCCTCGTTCGCGTTCGCGTCCTCGGAACCCGACGCCCCCTCGCCGCCGCCGCCGTCGCCGCCGTCGTCGTCGTTGTCGTCGTCGTCGACCATGGTCGCGTCGGGGCGCGCCTCGTCGCCCGCTCGCTCGCGCTCGAGCTCCGCCTGGGGCTCCCGCGCCTCGCCCGCGTCGTTCGGGTTCGCGCCGCGGTCGAACCCCGAGCGCGCCGCCTCCGCGGCCTGCGCCTCCGTCGCGCCGGCGAGCGCCTGGACGCCGCCGTCGCGCGCGCCCTCGCCCGCGCCCTCGCGGCCCTCGTCCTCCCCCCCAGGGCCGCCCGCGCGCTCGCGCTCAAACTCGTACTCGCGAGCCGACCCGGGGGGCCCCGCGCCCGCGTTCTCGTCGTCCTCGTCCACCACCTCCCC
>MDSW01025243.1_pt1 | contig 10250 bp, 8 predicted proteins | sample 811171 | NCBI WGS metagenome assembly MDSW01 (sample SAMN05326641, study PRJNA326480) | marine metagenome | isolation source: seawater | place: Atlantic Ocean: North West | collected 2012 | reverse complement strand
TTTGCAATGTTAATAAAATGAAATATCCAAATCCACTATTCAACAATGACTGGGATACTATCTTAGGGGATGAAATCAAAAAGATTGAATTCTCTAGATTAATGGGGTTTATTGATGTGGAAAGAAAAAAAACTCCTGTTTTGCCTCCAGAAGGAGAAGTTTTTACAGCTCTAAGATACTCTTCCTTCTACAATACTAAAGTAGTAATTATTGGACAAGACCCCTATCATACAAAAGGCCTAGCTCACGGACTTGCTTTCTCTGTTAATAAAAATAACACAATACCTCCATCATTACGCAATATACTTAAAGAATTACAATCTGACCTACACATACCAATAACAAAAAAAGGAAATCTAAAGAACTGGGCAAATCAAGGTGTCCTACTACTAAATACTATACTAACTGTACGTGAAAAAGAGGCTGGATCACATCAAAATATAGGATGGGAAGACTTTACTGATACGATAATCTCAAAACTATCATCAGGAAAAAATGGATTAATTTTCCTGCTTTGGGGGGCTTATGCTAATAAGAAATCCTTATTAATCAACAAGAAAAAACATTACATTCTAAAAACAACTCACCCTTCCCCATTTTCAGCCTACAAAGGATTCCTAGGATGCAAACATTTTTCAAAAACCAATAATATACTTATACAGAATAATCATACTCCAATTAATTGGAGTATAGAGTGATAAAAAATAAACATGCCCTAGACTTGTACAGGATAATAGAAGTTGCTACTTTAGTACGCAATTTTAATTCCAATAAATGTTTATAGAATATCTAGTTTTAATAGTATTAGTTTGTGGCTTCTCATTAATTTATCTCAAAAAACCACAAGAAAACAAAGACATCTCAAATGAGCTCCTCTTAAATCTTAATGAGAACTTGAGAAAAGAGATTCAAGATATCAGAAAAGAACTATCTGAGAATTCAGAAAAAGGAAGAAAAGAGATAGAAGATAAGCTAAAAGATATCAATAAAGGGATTATTACCTTCCAGGCTAGCTCGAAAGAGGATATGCAAAAGCAATTCTCATCATCAAATAAAGTTATCAAAGAAGTTACCGCAGAACTTGAAAAAATAAAAGGAACAAATGATCAGGTACTTGGCTTTGCAACACAGATGAAAACACTTGAAAAAATATTAAGTAATCAGAAACAAAGAGGGATCCTAGGAGAAATACAACTAGAAAACTTGTTGTCAAATGTACTGCCTCCTGAGCTTTTTCAGATGGAATATTATTTCAATAATAGAGAGGCAGTTGATGCTATTGTAAAAGTTGGAGACTTTATAATCCCAATTGATGCTAAGTTTTCTTTAGATAATTATAACAGAATGATTGAAAGTGATGATAAAACTGAGATTGAATCACTAGAAAAAGCCTTTAAAGATGATATAAAGAAAAGAATCGATGAAACCTCGAAATATATACGAATATCTGAAAAGACTACTGACTATGCTTATATGTTTATTCCAGCAGATGGACTTTATCAAGATTTGTTAAATAGTAGAGTAGGCTCTCTTAAGATAAACTCTAAAGATTTAGTCTCATATGCTTATACAAAAAAAGTTATGATTGTCTCTCCAATGAGTTTATTTCCAATGTTACAAATTACCGTTAAAGCACTACATAACATGAAAATAGAGAGGTCAATTGATGAGATTATGAGAAACATTGAAAAACTTAGCAATCACTTAAATTCCTATAAGGATGCACATGATAGTTTGGGAAAGACAATAGCAACAGTCGTTAATCACTACAACAAATCATCAAAAGAGTTTAATAAAATTGATAAAGACATTACCAAAATTTCTTCTGGCAAATCTTCAATAGGTTTTAAACAAGATACAATTGAAAAACCAAGTATAAATGAATAAAACAGAACAAAACTATATCTTTGGTATTCGTGCTATAATTGAAGCTATTGAATCCGGAAAAACTATTGACAAACTATTTATCCAAAAAGGCTTACATAATGATTTATTTGCAAAACTATGGAAAATAGTCCGCTTGAGAAGAGTCAACTACAAACACGTCCCTCTAGAGAAAATAAATCGTATTACAAAGAAAAATCATCAAGGAGTATTAGCATTCATATCTCCTATAGATTTTCATAATATTGAAGATGTAATCCCTATCTTATACGAGAAAGGAAAAGTACCATTAATATTAGTCTTAGATAGAATTACTGATATTAGAAATTTTGGAGCTATAGCAAGAACAGCGGAATGTGCAGGTGTTGATGCAATTTTAATTCCTGAACAAAATGCTGCTGCCATTAATGGTGATGCTATAAAAACATCAGCTGGGGCTCTTCATAAGATTAGAGTTTGCCGTACTTGGAATATGAAATTAGCATTACAGTTTATAAAAGACAGTGGAATACAACTTATTGCTTGTACTGAAAAAACACAAAATAACATATACAAAACTGACTACAAAGTTCCTGTTGCAATTATTGTAGGATCAGAAGAAGACGGTATATCTCCTGAGCTATTAAAGATGAGTGACACAAAAGCAAATATTCCTATAAATGGCGAGATCTCTTCCCTCAATGTTTCAGTAGCTACGGGTATTATCTTATATGAAGTAATAAGACAAAGAGAAAAAACATATCTATTACATAATCTATAAAACAACCAGACAACATGAATTGGTTCTCTACTTGGTTTAATTCCCCTTACTACCATTTACTTTATAAAAATAGAGATAGAGAAGAAGCAGAATTATTTATTTCCAATTTAATATCTTATTTAAAAATCCCGAAGAACACCAAAATCATAGATATTGCCTGCGGCAAAGGAAGACATGCCTCTTATCTTAATAAACAAGGAATGGATGTTGTAGGTATTGATTTATCAATTAACAATATAACAGCTGCAAAAAAAGAAGAAAATCCAACCCTACAATTTATTGTGCATGACATGCGTGAGCCATTCAAAGAAAATGAATTTAATATCGCTACAAATCTATTTACATCTTTTGGCTACTTTAAAAAGAAAGAAGATGAGCAAAAAGCTATAAATTCAATGGCATCAAATCTAAAAAAAGAAGGAATCCTTATTATCGACTTTATGAACGTAAAAAAAGTGATTAGAAACTTAGTTAAATCAGAGAATAAAATAATTGAAGGTGTTAATTTTAATATTCATAGAAGTATTATAAATGATTATATAATAAAAGATATTAATATCTCAAAAAACGGAAAGCATTATAAGTTTAAAGAGACAGTCAAAGCATTAACATTAATTGAATTCTCTAATCTTATCAAGAATGCAGGTTTACATATTATTGATACATTCGGAAACTATCAACTGGAAGACTTTAGTGCCTTAAGCTCTGAAAGGCTAATAATGATTTGTAAAAAATGAGCACATTAACAATACTATTCATTTTGGAGAGCAGCAATGAGCAAAAACTTTAGTTGTCATAAAATTATTACTATCATTGTTAGCTCATTATTAGCAAATCTTAGCTTATAATATGAAGAATCTGAAATATATAATTACTGGCGCACCCGGAACAGGTAAAACATCTATTATTAATGAGCTAGAAAAAAGAAGATTCTACTGTGTACATGAGAATGCACGAGAAATCATTGCTGAGCAAATAGTAAATGGAGGTAACATCCTTCCATGGAAAAATCAAATTGCTTTTGAGAAGAAAATTGCAAATTTACGTGTCAAGCACTATCTCTCTAGCCCAAGAGAATCAGTTTGTTTCTTTGACAGAAGTGTTATTGACTGTATTGCATACTTAAAATCAAATAACTTAGAAATCTCTGCTGAAATTATTAAGAATGTTAAAATAACCTGTTTTAATAACACTGTGTTCTACACACCTCTATGGGAAGACATCTATCTAAGAGATAATGAAAGAAAAGAAGACATAAAAGAAGCTAGAAAGATCGAAAAAAATATCCTTGATACTTACCAATCACAAGGATATAAACTAGTAGAAATCCCAAAAACTTCAGTGATAGAAAGGACTAACTTTATTATCTCAAACATATGATTTTTAACCAATTTAATGTAATTTTGCTAAAAAAATAACAATAAAAACAGATTAATTATGTCAGTATTAGTAGGAAAAAAGGCTCCATCATTCTCAGCACAGGCTATTGTAAATGGAAATAAATTTATAAAAGACTATTCATTAGATCAATTCATAGGTAAAAAACCAGTTATTTTCTTCTTTTACCCAAAAGATTTTACATTCGTATGTCCAACAGAATTATTTGCATTCCAGGATGCATTAACTCAATTCGAATCAAGAAATTGTGAAGTAGTTGCGTGCTCAACAGATACAGAGCAATCACATTGGGGATGGTTACAGATGCCAAAATCAGAAGGAGGAATTAAAGGAGTAACATATCCAATTGTCGCAGATACTGACAAAACTATTGCCGCAAATTTTGGGGTTCTATCTGGTGATTATGAGTTAGATGAGAATAATAACTTATGTGCAACAGGACCAATGATTGCATTTAGAGGCCTCTTTCTAATTGATAAAGATGGAACTGTGCAGCATCAAGTAGTAAATAACTTCCCACTTGGGAGAAATATTGATGAAGCATTAAGAATGGTAGACTCTCTACAACATTTTGAAGAGAATGGTGAGGTTTGTCCTGCAAATTGGAGCAAAGGAAAGGATTCAATGAAAGAGGATCATGATGCAGTTGCTAATTACTTGGCAAAACACTAAGAAAAGAATAATCCAACTGCAGTAAGTTCTTTAATTCTTGCAATATGCAAATCCAAAAACTTCTAACCAAGACTGCCTTAAATCTATTCCCTCCTTTACTATTCAATAGAATCATTTTAAAAGAGATATCGGATGATTTCTTAGAAATGAAAGTAATAATCAGAAGAGCACTATTTAATATCAATCTACATAAAACAATCTTTGGAGGTACTATTTTCTCAGCATGCGACCCCTACTTCCCTACAATGTACTATCATATATTCTCAAGGAAGAAGAAAAGAAAGCTGATTATTTGGCTAAAATCAGCAGAGATAGAATATCTAAAACCAGCTGATAGTAGTTTAACACTATATTTCAAAATAACAAAGGAGGATATACTTCTTGCTGAAAAGAATCTAAATGAGAAAGGGAGGTTTGAGATCTGGCATACTGTTGAAGCAATCAATAAGAAAAGACTTATTTGCGCAAAAGCAAGGATGCAAGTTTATCTTAGAGATAATACTAAAAGAAATAAAACAGCTTAAGATCTCTTAGATATAAGTACTGTAGCATAAGCAGAAACTCCTTCTTTCCTACCAACAAAACCCAACTGTTCAGTTGTAGTGACCTTTATTGATACTAATTCTTTATCAATCTTGATAGAAGAAGACAACACCTCTTGCATCTCAGCAATATAAGGTCCAATTTTTGGCTCTTGCAAACAAATTGTAGAATCAATATTCCCTAACTCATATCCTGTCTCTCTAATAAGTTTCATGACAGAAGAAAGTAAAATCTTACTATCAATCCCTTTATACTCTGGATCAGTATCAGGAAAATGCTTGCCTATATCCCCTAAATTAGCAGCTCCTAATAAAGCATCACAAATAGCATGAATTAGAACATCAGCATCTGAATGTCCCAAGCCTCCTTTCTTATAAGGAACTATAATACCTCCAAGCCAAAAGTCCAATCCATCCTTTAGTTGATGAACATCAAAACCAAAACCTACTTTAATATTCATGCACTATCTAATTTATTTCGTTTGCCCTTCCAAAATCCCACGTTAAAGAGAATCGCATAGTATTTGCTAAAGGGTTTGTAGCTCCAGCATTATTATTTGCATTAACTAGATATGAGAAATCAATTACATAAACAGTGTACTTCATCCCCATTCCAAAAGTAAAATATTTCCTACCTCCTTTAGTATCATGTTCGTTAAAATAACCTCCCCTTAATGCAAATTGATTATTATACCAATATTCTGTTCCTAAAGAATAATTAATCTCACGGAACTCCTCTTTTGATCCACCTGGTGCATCCCAAAAAGATTGCAACATTCCTTCAACAACCGCTACCTCAGGATTCATACCTGCAATAATCTCACCTTCATTATCTCTGGACGGAGGAGTTGGAACTAACAACTTATTAAAATCACAAGCAATAGAGATTTTATTATAATCATCTATATCAGCACCTAAAGCAGTTCCTAGTCTTAAATTAATAGGAATAAAATCCTTAGTGGTTGTTTCAGTATATTTAATCTTACTTCCTATATTAGAAATAACACCTCCAAAAGAAAAATCAATCTCTTTTCCTGAAATCCTTAATGGATTAACATAAAAAGCTGATAAATCTGCAGCAAATGACCTCCCTGCTGTTGTAGGAACTCCTGAAGCTTCAGTATTCCCAGTTAAATCTGAGAGTACATATTTCCCCCCTACTGATAATGAGAAATAATCTGAAAGTTTCCTAGAATAAGCAGACCCTATAACCCACTCATTTGGAGTATAATCACCTATCAATGTGCCATCAGCTCTAGTAAAAGTGATTTGTCCAAGTGAGAAATAACCAAGTTCAAAACCTAATCCCTGGTTCTCTCCTATTTTCATATAGCCAGTAAGGTAACTCAAATTTATATCATTTACTAAAGCTCTAAGCCATGGCACAAAAGAGATTGAGACTCCAAGATCATTTTCGACAAAAGCAAACTTTGCAGGATTCCAATGCATTGAATTAACATCAGGAGTCGTAGCAGCTCCTAAATCACCCATAGCTCCAGCTCTAGCATCAGTCCCAATCAATAAGAAAGGAACGCCCGTTGTAATAGTATTCAATTCATCTTGAGAGAATGAGCTAAAGGCAATTAATAATCCACTTAATATTCCAATTAATTTCTTCATTATTTATTTTTTTGCAAATATACTTCTTTTAATTAGTGACTAAACGCAATTATTAAGGTAATAGTATAATTCTTATCGATTTTGAGAAAAATTCACCATTCTGAAGATTAACACTTAAATTTGCAAAATATATTCCACCTGCAAGCTTGGCTCCATAATCATCTCTCCCATCCCAACGAATTGGACCTATCCTGTACCCGTCACTATTATAGCTCTTTTTCTGAATTCTTTTAACTAAAAGACCTGTGATTGAATAAAACTCCAACATATAATCAAACTCTTGATTATCTTGATTATGCTGAAAATAGATATCTGTAGATACTGAGAAGGGATTAGGATAAGCTATAAAATCATCAACAACTAAATTATCTCCATCTGTAACAACAAAATTAATTATACCTTCAGAAGAATTATTAAAAACATCCCATACTTTTACTGTTATAGAATGCACTCCCTTTTCTAAATTATAGAAAGGGAATATAATCCTTCCTTTTGTAAAATCATCTTTCTTCGATTCATAAAAATCATTCAACACATAGGGATTGGCTGTATTTGCATCTAAAACAGCAGTAATATCATGTCCAATACCATTTCCTACAGTATTAATGCCACTCAAATCAAAAATATCAACAATAAGTATTGGGTTCTCATCTGTTATGCCTCCATCTACAAAGATAGTATCATTCATATAAAGAGATAACTCCGCTGGATCATAATCATAAATAATATCTTGAGCTGTACCTCCTATCTTAAATGTAGTATCACTGCCACTAGCATCAACAGGATTATCTTCATTATTATTAACAGCATAATATGAAATCTTTCCAGCACCATAATTATAATCAATATCCTTAGGAACAATAAATGAAAAGGCAAATTGTCCATTGATAATTGAAGCAGAGCCTTTATAAAGAATATTATTCTGATCACTATATGGCATAGGTTCACAACTTTCTTGACCCAAAGTAACTCGAGTTATTTCTTTATCATATATAGTCGAATAAAGTGTTCCATTGAAATTAGACAGAAACAATCCGTCATCAGTAATATTACCTTGAATCTCTACCTGACCTAACGCCTTTAAAGTATCATTAATAACAGTTGTTTCTATGTCAAATTCTGGATAAGATAATCTAAGTGCAGGATCTCCTAAAAGAATAAAATTCCTATGATTTATATGGTAAGGATCAATAACAGAATCCTTTGTCATCTGAAATATATCCCCCAGTCTTTGGAATTCCCCATCTTGTTTCTCAAAGACTGTTCTGATAAACTCTTTATTTAAGTCATAATTCTGACCTGAATAAACAAGACGAGTAGTACTTAATAAAGCTATTGCTCCGCCTTCAGGATTCAATAAAAGATGTTCCCCAGCTGATTTAGTTTGAGGATTGTCAAAATGCGAAAAATTACAAGTAGCTGTCATAAACAATGGCATATTATTTAAATTATTCCACTCATTAATTTGCTGTATCTCTAAGATTCTCTCATTAGTCCATCCTAACTCACCACCATGACCTGTATAATTCACTAACAAAGAACCTTTTATTACACTATTTGATATTGCATCCTTAGCATCCGGGCTTCTATTACCGCCAGGGGTGGATTCTTGATAATAATTATCCAAATAGATCTTTTGTATATTAAAGTTCCCATAATCTTCCGAGATTATATTTGCTAAGTTATTTGCCTGCGTCATATGTATATTCCCATCATTAGCATCACCATCATCAGCAACAAAAGTGATATTATTACGCCAACTCCCAAATGTTGAATAATTATAATAATATTCTATCTTATCAACTAACACTTTAGCCTCAGCAACAGATGAAGCAGGAAGCCTTCCAATACCAATATCTATCAAATCGTTATTAAAAAGACCCTCACTATCATCCAGCAGGCCAAAATAATCATCAGTAATATACGATTGACTCTTATTAATGGAATTATCAGACTGATAAGTAATAATAAAATTAGTGTTATCTTGAGTTCTATTTTTAGGGTCAAATGAACCATCTCCAAAAAGCAATAAATATTTTAAATTTGAATTTTCTTTGTCATACTGATACTTGACAAAATCACGAATAGCACTTACGTCTTGCATTCCTGATGAAAACTCATTATATATTTGCTGTGGAGTAACAACAATCGAGATAATATTATCTTTCTCTAAATGAAAATCAGCCAAACGATGTGCTTCTAACAAAAAATTAGGATGAGATACAATAATAAATTCTATTGTATTAGAAGCGCCATGGAGATTCTGATTAGCAACACCTCCTTTTAAAATTGGTGTTAAATATGCTGAGGTATTAAATGCAATATATTCATGAAGTATATTTAGAGAATCATTAAATAATAATACATCACCATCAATTACTGTTGGTAATCTACGGATATTAGCAGGGTCCGTAACATCCCAAACCTGAGCATTCATTCCATTCTCAATTCTATACTCTCCTATATAATCTCCTAACTGCTCAACATCTCTAAAATTAAAATACGAACTACTTAATCTTAACTTTCTTCTTACATTAAGCTCAATATAATCAAGCCATGATTCTGCTTGATCATCTAAAGACTCATATTCTATATCTACACTTAAATTAGATGAGTTTACTAAAAACTGATCTATACTTGAAGCTTCATAGGCAAATTGGCTAGTATTAAGAGGACTCAAAACAGGTACATTCAAATTCAAAGAAAAAGATGGGTTCACATCAATCTTAAAGCTTGAAGGCCCATAAGATCTAGCAGCAACGGCCACTTTCATATTAATATAATCTGACTGCATAAGGTTTGGAAAAGAAAATGAAAATGATTGCTTCTTGTCATAAGAGAAACTTTCTCCAAACCATTTATTTCCTGATTTAAGCAAATTCTCTAACTCTAATTCATGATAAGCATATGCATTATAATCTGTGATTACCTTAGTAGGGTTTAAAAGGATATTTTTTTCAACAATCCTTCGCCCATTGGAGTGATTATTAATCGTAAGAAAATAATTCACTTCATCAGAAAAAAGATGTGTCTTTTGCTCAAAAAGATTAGTATTTGTATTAAAATCCCAAATATTTGGAGACATTCCATAAAATAAAATATAATCCCCATTCTCGAAAAACCCATTATTGTTAGAATCATATACATGTATTGCATTCTCAACTAAATCTAAATGCCTAGCTTGTGAATTTAGTCTTGGCAACATCCCTCCTCCATTTCCATAAAGCTTTATGTCAGAAACAGGAATATTTGCGACACCAACTCCAAGAGCCTGAAAATCAGTGTAGTCTAATTTATAAATCCCATTCTGATTTGTAGAAATTTTATACCAGTTCCCACTTGATAAGACAGAACTATTTTGAGCTGACAAATTA
>MDSW01141087.1_pt1 | contig 10251 bp, 9 predicted proteins | sample 811171 | NCBI WGS metagenome assembly MDSW01 (sample SAMN05326641, study PRJNA326480) | marine metagenome | isolation source: seawater | place: Atlantic Ocean: North West | collected 2012 | reverse complement strand
CGAGATCGTGGCGCTGCTGAAGACCGGCTCGGCCTATTATGCGCCGGCAGAATCGGCCATCGCCATGGCGAAATCCTACCTCAAGGACCAGAAGCGCGTCCTGCCGTCGGCCGCCTTCTGCCAGGGAGAGTATGGCGTTGATGGCCTCTATGTCGGCGTGCCGACCCTGATCGGCGCGAACGGTGCCGAGAAAGTCATCGAATTCGACTTCAACGACGAAGAGCAGACCATGTTCAACGATTCCGTCGCGGCTGTGCGCGGTCTTGTCGAGGCCTGCCAGGCAATTGACGCATCGCTCGCCTGACGGCCGGCGAGTGGTTCCTGCCAGGGAAACATGTGTGAGGCGCCGGACGGGGAGTCCGGCGCCTCACATGCTTGATATCAGGCTTTTTTGCACGCCGTTCCACGTCTATGCTTCGCGTGAAGCCAAACGGATGGGCCCCTGCTCGTGAGACTGCATATTTGTATCCCGATTGATTTCGGCATCGTTTTCGGCGTCGCCGACGAGGCGCTGACGGAGGATGTCCGAAGCGTTTTCCCGAAAGCCCTGGCCGGCGCTCTCGCCAGTGACGCCTCGCAATTCCCTGTGTCTGACCCGGCGCAGCTCTCCTATGTCAGCGGTGTGGGGTCCCCGTTTGGCAAGGGCCTGCATTTTGCGGGACTTGAGAACTTTCTCTGGGACCGTCTGAGGGCTGACATTCACGAATATTGCGATGTCGATGTCGACAAGCAGCTGTTTGATCCGGTTGGGCCTGACGTTTCCAAATGGATCATGGAGAGCTTCTCGCCTGAGATCGCCATACGGTTCTACGCCAATGGCGTTGTCCTGATCCTGATCGATGGCGAAATCCCGGAGGACACGGACCCGCATCTGATCAAGCGCATCTACCGGGCAATCGAGTGTGCCGCCTATGGGGACAGCGCCACGGTGGGTCTCGAGGCCGCGTTCAACAAGACAATTCGCAAGCTGCGTGACGAGACATCGAGGTCTGCACGGAAGCTGAAAATCGGAGGCCTCGAACGCGCCGATTCCGTCAGTGCAAACGACCAGCTTATCGTGATCAAATGGATCTCCGCGCTCCTCATCATCGACACGCTTGAGGATAACGACGCGTTCGACCAGGTCATAACCGAAGGCGATGGTCTGAAGATCCGGAGCTGGAGCGGGAAGATCACATACAAGTCTTGGCTGTCTGTTGTCCGCCGATCCGGCGACCGCCCGCAATATCCGGACCGGATCCTTTCCATCTTCCACAATTACTGTGTCGCCGACACGTTCGCGAGCCATGTCGAAGTGTTCCTGATCGGCAAATGTTCGACCGTGCTGAACGAGACCCTGCGCGGCAAGCGAAGCGGCCGGATTGTGAGCCGGCAGGCGATCCGCTCCCTGTCCTATCTGGCGGAGTCCGTGTCGTCGCTCGTGGACATACTGTCCTTCACCCGCGCCACGGATGACCGCCAGTTCCTGACCGTGCTGGCCGAGAAATCGCGGATCGAAGAGCGGCAGGCGCGGATCAAGAGCATCGCCAATGTCTTCGTCGCCCGCGAGAGCGACCTGAACGATCTCAAGGACCAGCAACGTACCGGATGGTTTGCGGGGATCGGCCTGTTTATTGCCGTGATCTCCACGCTCGGCGTGTCGGCCGGTGTCGTGGACGTCTACCGGAATTACAATTTCTTCTCCTCGTCTGGCGGGAATGAGCTGTTCGTACTGGGCGTCCGCGAAATCACGCTCATCCTCGCCCTGCCGCTGCTGCTTGTTCTGCTCCTGTGGCTTGCCGGGTGGCTGGCCCTCAAGCTGTTCAGGTCGCTGGGGCCGGGCCGCTGATGAACTGATCACGGCGGATCAAGCCTGCGTGAAATGCTTCTTTGTGATTGGCGGCCGGCGGATCGGCCGGATAGGCCATGGCCCATTCACTCAGGAGAACTACATGGTCCGTACACTCACACTCGCTTCCGTCCTTGCCCTTTTGCCGGCCGCCGCCATGGCGGACCATCACTTGGCCGGTGAGGGCAGCGCGGAAATGATGGAAATGCAGATGCCGGGCCATGGCCTGGCGGTCGGCGAAACCGCCCCCGATGTCAGCCTCATCATGACAGATGGGACCCGCACGTCGCTTCAGGCGCTGGCAGGGGACAAGGGCGTTGCGGTCGCCTTCGTCAGGTCGGCAGACTGGTGCCCCTTCTGCAAGAAACAGCTGAAGGAGCTGGAAGCAGCAGCAGGCCCGCTGGCGGAATCCGGCTGGACGCTGGTGGCTGTCTCCTATGACGACCCGGCCATTCTTGAGGGTTTCAGCAAGGACAATGGCCTGTCCTACAAGCTGCTGTCGGATCAAGGGTCCGCCGCGATCCGCGCCTTCAACCTGCTGAACACCGACATGCAGGAAGGCACGCGCTATTACGGCATTCCCAATCCGGCGATCCTGTTCATCGACACGGAAAACACCGTGCGTGCCCAATTGATGGAAGAAGGTTATCAGAACCGCCCGGCGGTCGACCTTGTGATCTCCACAGCTGCCGGTCTCTGACACCGGGGGTGTTTTCTTCCCCGCAATCCCTGTTAACTGGCGCGACAGTTCTGGGAGACAGCGACATGCGGTGGAAGATGATTGTGCCGGCTCTGGCGATGGGCGTTCTGGCAAGCGGGCCCGGCGCCGTGGCGCAGGGGACCGATACAGCGGCGCTGCCGGATGGCATGGCAGAGACGGTCAATAACCTGATCGCGGCCGGGCTCAGCGATGAGACCGGCCTTGCCTTTGTCGAAGACCTGACCACCGAGGTGGGCGCACGCCTTGCCGGGTCGCCTGACGAGGCGCGGGCGAGAGACTGGGCGGTTGCGGAACTGGCCGGGCTCGGCTTCGACAATATCCGCGTCGAGGGCTTCACCATTCCCTACTGGTCGCGCACGCATGAGTCGGGCGAGGTCGTCGGGCCCAACCGGCAGAAACTGGTGCTGACCGCGCTTGGCGGCAGCCAGGCAACGCCTGAGGGCGGGATCGAGGCGGAGATCGTCCGCTTCTACACGCTGGCAGACCTGCAGGCGGCTGACCCGGCGCTTCTTGAGGGCAAGATCGCCTTCATCGACGAGCATATGTACAAGACTCAGGATGGCTCCGGCTATGGCCTCGGTGTCCGCAAGCGCAGCGGCTGCGCGAAGGCCGCCGCGGCGAAGGGGGCAGTTGCCTGCTTGATCCGCTCTGCCGGGACACAGCCCCACCGCATGCCCCATACCGGTGCGATGAGCCGCGTCGGCGCGCTGGGCGACCTGCCGGCGGCGGCACTGTCCGGACCGGATGCCGACCAGCTGACCCGGCTGCTGGAGCGGGGGCCTGTACGGGTGAAACTGGATATCGGTGTCGAGACAGCGAATGCAGCGCCCTCGGGCAATGTGATTGCCGAAGTGGAAGGCGGCGAGCTGAAGGATGAGATCGTCCTCATCGGCTGCCATCTCGACAGCTGGGACCTGGGCACCGGCGCCCTCGATGACGGGGCAGGCTGCGGTATCGTCGTCGGTGCGGCGAAGCTGATCGATGCGCTGCCCGGCAAGCCCAAGCGGACGATCCGGGTCGTGCTGTACGGGTCGGAAGAAGTCGGCCTGTTCGGCGGGGCTGCCTATGCCCGCGAGCATGCAGCGGAACTTGGGCAGCATGTCCTTGCCTCTGAAAGCGATTTCGGCGCGGGCCGCATCTGGCGCTTCCAGACGAATTTTGGCGATGGGGCATTGTCCTATGCCAAGGCCATACAGGCCGTTCTGGTGCCGCTAGGCGTGACGCCGGGGGACAATTCCGCCTCTGGCGGACCGGATATCGGCGTGCTGCGCCAGGCCGGTGTGCCGGTCGTGACACCCGGCCAGGATGGCCGTGACTATTTCGACTACCACCACACGCCGGACGACACGTTCGACAAGATCGATCCCGAGACCTTCCGCCAGAATGTAGCGGTGTACGCTGCGTTCACTTACATCGCGGCCGAGACCGGATGGGATTTTCGCAAGCAGGCGCAGGGGCAGGCCGGTTCGGATTGATCTCTGCCGCTGACAGGGTTGCCCCCGCGCTGCTGACGGCACTTGAGGGGCTGAAACTGGCCCGGCGGGAACTGGCCGGAACGGCGGAAGATGGCGAGCGCTGGCGCTGGGTTGCCGTGGGGCTGGTATCCGCCCTCAAGGCGGCGGCGATTGCCGCCCTGTCCGGCTATGAAACTGCCCGTCCGGAGGATGCGGAAGATCCGGCCAGCCCCGGAAAGATGGCACCGCTCGCCCTGTTGCTGCGGCGCGTGCGTTCGGAGCGCTATCTCGGCGCGCCGGAACGGCTTGAGGCGACAGGCGGGCAGGTGGATGCCGCGCTCCGCCTGCAGGCCTACCGCAATGAGGCCGTCCATGGCCTTGGCGGCCAGCGCCCGGACACGATTGCGGCAGATGCCCGGACTGTCCTCACCATGATCGCCCAGCTTCTGGTGGAAGCGCCGGCTTTTGACCCGGCCGGGAACGGCGTGTTGCTGGCGCTGATTTCGGATGAGGCGACCGCAGTTCAGGCGGCTCTGGCGGCATACGGTTAATCTTGAGGTCATGACCGGTTGGCATAAAGGCAGGATGCATTCCCTTGCCCGGCCCCTGCTTTTGTCGATTGCGGCGCTCGCGCTGACCGCCGCCATGCCGGACACATTCTCCCGCGAAGAGCTGGATGCGCTGGAAGCCGAACGGCGCGCTGCCGAGCAGAAACTTGCCGCGCTGGAAGCTGCGGGTGAGGAAACGCTGGACGATCTCGGCAATATCGATGCGCAGCTGATTTCCGCCGCCATGGAATCCCAGCGCCGGGAGGAACAGGCCTCCACCGCCGAAAGATCCCTGATCGATCTCGGCACGCGGCGCGTTGCGGCGCAGATGCAGCTGATGGAAGACCGTCAGGCGCTGGAAGACCTGCTTGCCGCGCTCGCCGCCTCCAATCGCCGCAAGCCGCCGGCGCTGGTCGTTTCGCCCGGCAAGGCGAATACGGCTGTCCGCCGGGCCATTCTGATGAGCGAGACCATGCCGCTCCTGTCGACGCGCACAGAAGTGCTGGCAGGACAGATCGACGAGCTGAACGCCCTTGAGCGGCGTATCCGGGGCGAAAAGGCCCGTCTGGATGCCGCCGAGGCAACGCTTGCGCTGAAGCAGGTGGAAATCGAACGCCTCGCAGCGGCGAAGCGGGGAAGCTTCGAGGATCTTTCCGGCGACATCGCCAGTGTGAAGGCCCAGATGGCGGAGATCGGCGCGCAGGCTGACACGTTGCGGGGGCTTCTTGCAGCGCTGGAATCGAATGCCCCCTCCGCGCCGGGGGCGAAGCCGGAGCTGCGCCCGCGTCATGTTTCTGCGTCTCCGAACAACCGCCCGTCCACAAAGCCGGCCGTTTCGCGGACACCGTCCACGCGTCCGCTCGGCAAGGCGGTTCTGGGTGCGCTGAAGCCGCCTGTTGCAGGCAGCCTGCTCAGGGCCTTCGGTGACAAGCTGCCGGCTGGCGGCGATTCCGAGTGGATTACCTTCGCCACGCGGGGCAATGCGCAGGTCGTCGCGCCGATTGGCGGCAGCGTCGAATATGCCCGTCCGTTCCGCACATATGGCTCAATGTTAATTTTGCGGACGAGTGACGGCTACCATGTTATTCTTACCGGGATGAGCCGGATATATGTCACCGAAGGCCAGACAGTTTCCCCCGGAGAACCGGTGGGCCGCATGCCCGACCGGACCGACCCGGTGCCGGAGCTGAATATGGAATTAAGGCTTGGCGACAAGGTGATGAATCCGGCAGAGTGGTTACCGGGCCGCAGCTAGGGCCAGGTCGATGACGGAGGACTGGAATATGCGTTCACTAATGATGGGAGCAGCCCTCGGGATTGTTCTGGGTGGCGCGGCGGTCGGATTTTCCGCTTTTGCAGCGCCCGAAGAGACGCCTGCCGATCCGCGCATGGTGACCTATCAGCAGCTGGACCTGTTCGCTGAAATCCTTGCCCGCGCCCGTCAGGACTATGTGACCGAGATTGACGAGAAGGAAGCGATGAAGGCCGCCATCAATGGCATGCTGACCTCGCTCGACCCGCATTCCGGCTATCTCGATCCCGATGATTTCCGCTCCATGCAGGTGCAGACCAGCGGTGAATATGGCGGCCTCGGCATCGAAGTGACGATGGAAGACGGTTTCGTCAAAGTCATTTCGCCCATGGACGACACGCCCGCCAGCCGTGCCGGGATCGAGCCGGGTGACCTCATCACCGCCATCAATGGCAAGCCCATCATTGGCCAGACCCTGAACGATGCCGTCAAGGAAATGCGCGGCGAGAAGGGCACCGATATCGACATCACCATCCTCCGCGAAGGCGAGGACCCGTTCGACGTGTCGCTGACCCGTGAAGTCATCCAGCAGAAATCCGTCACCTGGCGGATGGAAGACAGCGACATCGGCTATATCCGCGTATCCAGCTTCAACGAGCGCACGACCGTGCTGCTCGAAGAGGCGATCGAGGGTGTGTCCCGCGAAACCGGCGCGCGCCCGCGCGGCCTGATCCTCGACCTGCGGAACAATGGCGGCGGCCTGCTCGATCAGGCGGTGTCCGTCTCCGACATGTTCCTGTCGGGCGGTGAGGTGGTCTCCACACAGGGACGCCGCATAAGCGACATGGAGCGCTACAACGCCCGCTCCGGCGAAGTGTTCAAGGGCGTGCCCATGATCGTGCTGATCAATGGCGGTTCGGCCTCGGCGTCCGAGATCGTTGCCGGCGCGCTGCAGGACCGGAACCGGGCGACGATTGTCGGTACGCTCAGCTTCGGCAAGGGTTCGGTGCAGACGGTTATCCCGCTTGGTGCAGACCGCGGCGCGGTGCGCCTGACCACGGCGCGCTATTACACGCCGGCCGGCCGCTCCATCCAGGCGCTCGGCATCGAACCGGATATCGAGATTTCGCAGGCCCGCCTGACCGAGGAAGAACTGGCCAAGATCAAGCGCTGGTCGGAGGCCGATCTGCCGCACGCCCTCGCCAATGAAGATGGCGAACAGCGCCGTGATTTGAGCATGCCCGACGAGCAGCCGCCGGAAGACTGGGATGGCGACGACTACCAGCTGGAGCGTGCCATCCAGATGCTGAAGGAAGGCACTGTCACGGCAAGTGCATTGCGCCGTGCTGGTTAACGGGATGTTTGCCTCCCGTTAACTAATTAGAGGCAATTTTGGACGTTCAGAATTCGAATATCTGTCTGAACGAGGTCGCCAGATGGCTCAACGGCGGGATCCCGATCCCTCTCCCTTTCGCACAGGACTGACCCATGCCGGCGTGAGCCTGCTCGTCTTTGGCGGGCTGGCCGCGGCGCTGGGTACCGTGATCCATTATTCCGGCAATCCGGACGAGGCCGGGCCGCGTGAAGTACTGGCCCTGTTCGACACACCCGCTACCACTGATCCCGTTCTCAAATCGCGTCTCAAGAGCGCGCCGCTCCCGATCGGCCGGACGGCGACGGTTGTGCTGCCGGAAGATGAAGGCAGCGGTGACGAGCCGAGCCTCGGGATCGAATATGCCGAAAACGCTCCTGCCGCGCCTTCTGCGTCTGCGCCGGCAAAGGGCGAGGAAGAGAGCACCGGCATCCGCATCAATGGCCAGCTTGTGCGCCCGGGGGAATCCTATGGCGAAGTCACCCGCGTCGTCTCGCTGGAGCCGGCGCCGATTTCCGGCATGACGGAACGCGTTAACGGCCGCACCCTGCCGCGTATCTCTGCCGAGGGCCGTGCGCCGTCGGAAGTCTATGCCCGCCCGTTTGCCAATCCCGGAAACCGTCCGGTTGTGGCGCTGGTCGTGGGCGGTCTCGGCATCAACTCCACGCACACACGCTCGGCGATTGACGAGCTGCCGCCGGAAGTGACGCTGTCCTTCGCGCCGGACGCCGGAAATCTTCAATACTGGGTCAACAAGGCCCGCGCGGCTGGCCACGAAGTACTGATCGAAGTGCCGATGGAGGCCTTCGATTACGGCCGGATGAAAATGCATCCGGAGACACTGATCGCGGCCGATACGGGCACGAAGAACATTCCCCGCCTGGAGCGCCTGCTCAGCAAGGCGAGCGGCTATTTCGGCGTGATCAATTATCAGGGCGCGAAATTCGCCGAGGATCCGGGCGCGGTTGGTCCGGTCATGGCGGCCCTTGGCAGCCGGGGCCTTGCCCTGATCGAGGATGGAAGCTTCCAGAAGAGCGTCTTTGACGCCGCTGCTGGCCGCACGGGCCTGAGATATGCCCGCGCGACGTCCACGATCGATGCGAAGCTGACGGCGGAAGACATCGGTGCGGAACTGCTGGAACTGGAAACGCTGGCGCGTGAGCATGGCGCGGCATTGGGAGCGGGCTATGCCTTCCCGCTGACCATCGAAACGGCGAAGAACTGGACCGCGGAACTGGACAGCCGGGGCATCGTCCTCGCGCCTGTTTCGGCGCTCACCGCTGTTATTCCTGCAGAAATTTCCGGGGCGCCGCGTGTGCAGACTGGAAGCCTCGGCAAGGCTCCTGTAAACCCTGAAGGGTGACGATACCAAAGCCGGACCCCGATCTCTATCGCCCCAATGTCGGCCTCGCCCTCTTTTCGAAGGCGGGGCATGTGTTCATTGGCCGGCGCATCAATGGCCGCGGCGCCTTCCAGTGGCAGATGCCGCAGGGCGGGATCGACAAGGGCGAGACGCCGCTTGTCGGTGCGCTGCGCGAGCTTGAGGAAGAGATCGGCGTACAGGAAAAGCTGGTCGATGTGCTCGAAGAGACTGAAGACTGGCTCTATTACGAATTCCCGCCGGACCTGAAAAAACGCCTGCCGGGGCCATATATCGGCCAGCGGCAGAAATGGTTCGCCTTCCGCTTCAAGGGCTCTGACAGCGATGTCCGGCTGGACCGGCATACGCCGGAATTTGACGCCTGGCGCTGGGCAATGCTGGATGAGACGCCGGGTCTTGTCGTACCATTCAAGCGACCGGTCTATTCAGAGGTCGCGGTGCGGTTTGCAAACTGGGCAGAGCCCGTTCCGGGCCACAAGGCCGCGCAAGGCTGACGCGGCAGGGGAGGGAGGGCCTCATGACCAAATCACTTCTGATGATCCACGGCGTCGGCTGTGGCGGCGACACCTGGGACAGGATGCGCGCGGGATTCGAAGCAAAGGGCTGGACCTGCCATGCGCCGACCCTGTTTCCCGAACGCCGCGTGAAGGAGCACCCGCCCGCCGATCTCGCGGAGCTCGGCCTCGACGACTATATCTCCGCCATGGCGGATGACGCCCGCCGCATGGAGAAGGAGACGGGGCAGAAGCCTGCCGTGATCGGACATTCCATGGGCGGCCTGATTGCGCAGAGCCTTGCCGAAAAGGGGCTGGTCAGCCAGGCCGTCTTCCTGACGCCGGCCCAGCCCAAGGATTGCGCAGGGCTCAGCCTGCCGGTGATCTACACCTTCCTCAACATCCTTCTCAGCCGCGACAGGACGAAGGGATACAAGGTCTGGCGGTCCGGGTTCCGGTTCGGCGTCGTCAACAAGGTGCCACGCCGCCGCCATGAGGAAATCTATGCCAATGCGCTCTACGACTCTCCGAAAGTCTATGAGGACCTGAAGAACAGTATCGAGGTCGATGAGACCCTGATCACCATTCCGACCCTGACCATTGCCGCCGGTGCCGACCGCGCAACGCCCGCCTCAGCGGTGCGGAAGGTGGGGGAGAAATATGCGAAGAGCCCGGTCGCCGGGGACTTCCTCGAATATCCCGACAATGCGCACTGGATTGTCGATGAACCGGGCACGGACAAGGTGATTGCCGACATTCTCGCCTGGCTGGACAGGACGCATCCGGCGGCCTGATCGCAGTCTGCGGTTCCGGAAAGACAAGGAGGCACCTGCCTGCCCGCAGATGCCTCCCGTCTCACTGTGTGAAGGAAAGGGCGATCAATCCTTCGCAGTGATGGTTGCGATGCCGGTCTGGCCGGCGGTGTTGGTGAAACCGGTCGAGAAGCCGACATCCTCGCCAAGTTCGTCGAAGGTCGCGCAGAGTTCGCCATCGGGCATGGTGCCGCAAATGGTCTTCGTCTCCTTGTCCTTCGTGTAGGGGATGGATGTGCCGTCCTCCATCAGGGCGGTGCCATCCGCGTTGAAGACGACCACGGCAATCGTGCCGTCCTCGCCCGCGAATTCGACCGTGGTGGATTCGGCCAGTGCCGGCAGCGCGGCAAATGAAAGCGCCGCGCCTGCGGCCAGTAGAAATCTCATGG
>MDSW01076568.1_pt1 | contig 10251 bp, 8 predicted proteins | sample 811171 | NCBI WGS metagenome assembly MDSW01 (sample SAMN05326641, study PRJNA326480) | marine metagenome | isolation source: seawater | place: Atlantic Ocean: North West | collected 2012 | reverse complement strand
GCAAAAGAAGCTAACAATTGTTGTCTTTTTCTATTTTTAAACTGAAAAATAGCAAAAATAGATAAGACAGATGACAAAAGAATACACAACCTTACAGAAGAAAAATACTCCTTTAATAAATAATCTGTTGTTTCATCTTTTAGAACTGGAAAAGTATATACAATCATAATAGAAAAAATCGCTGCAAATAAGAAAAAAAGGGACTGGACTCTTTGTATCATAGTTATGAATATTTTCTGCAAAAATAATTAAAATTGTATAATTTGTTCAATTATTGAAAAAATTGTATCATTGCAAAGCTTATCTATAAAAAGTTATCCCTTTAGAACATCTTTCGAATTCATTTTCAACACCTGAAACAAAATTATAATTAAAAATATTTTATGTACAAATTAGAAGAATTAAATGCAAAAGAACTTGCTGATTTACAAGAAATTGCTAAAAAACTAAACATTACAAAATTTAGCAAATTCAAAAAAGAAGAATTAGCTTATGCAATCTTAGATTATCAAGCTGAAAATACTAAACCAGCAGAAAAAACAAAAAAAAGACAAAGACTAAAAACTAAGTCAGCTAAACATCCTGATTTAAAAGTCAAGCCAGTTGATGATCATGAGGAAAAGAAAAAAGAAATTATTACAAAAACAAAATTGAGTAATGATAGTCAACAAAAACCAAAGCATAGTAATACAAAAACTGAAACTAAAAAATCTACTAAAGAAAACATAAAAAAAGAAGAAAAAAATACACACCCGAAACCAAAACATAACAATAAACAAAATAATAATAGCCTGTCATCAAAATATGATTACAATTTTGACGGAATTATTCATACCGAAGGAGTAATTGAAATAATGCCTGATGGATATGGATTTATGCGTTCAAGTGATTATCACTATTTAACATCACCCGATGACGTTTATGTTTCACACTCACAAATCAAATTATTTGGTTTAAAAACAGGTGATACAATAGAGGGAACTGTTCGCCCACCAAAAACAGCAGAAAAATACTATCCTCTAATACAAGTGGAACGCATTAATGGACGTGACCCAGGAATTGTTAGAGATAGAATCCCTTTTCATCATCTAACACCTCTTTTCCCTTATGAAAAATTCAATCTTCTAGGAAATGGACATAATAACGTATCTACTAGAATGTTAGATATTTTTACTCCACTAGGTAAAGGGCAGCGAGGATTAATTGTTGCTCAACCTAAAACGGGAAAAACGGTACTATTAAAAGATATTGCGAATGCCATAGCAGATAATCATCCGGAAGTTTACATGATTATATTACTCATTGATGAAAGACCTGAAGAAGTTACAGATATGGAAAGAAGCGTAAATGCAGAAGTAATTGCCTCAACTTTTGATGAACCAGCAAGTCGACACGTAAAAGTAGCTGACATGGTACTTGCAAAAGCAAAAAGAATGGTTGAATGCGGACATGATGTTGTTGTATTATTAGACTCCATAACTAGATTGGCAAGAGCTTATAACACTGTGCAACCTGCCTCAGGTAAAATACTAAGCGGGGGGGTAGATGCTAATGCTCTACATAAACCAAAAAGATTTTTTGGGGCTGCCCGAAAAATTGAAAAAGGAGGTTCTCTTACAATTTTAGCTACTGCTCTTACAGATACAGGCAGTAAAATGGATGAAGTAATCTTTGAAGAATTTAAAGGAACTGGAAATATGGAACTACAATTAGATAGAAAAATTGCAAATAGAAGAATCTATCCAGCTGTTGATTTAGTTGCCTCTTCTACAAGAAGAGAAGATCTTTTATTAAATAAAGAACACATACAAAGAATTTGGGTGCTAAGAAATTACCTAGCAGACATGAATCCTATTGAAGCAATTGAGTTTATGAAAGATAGATTGCAAAAAACTAAAGATAATACCGAATTTCTAATAAGCATGAATGGATAATAAATAAAAATATATAAATTATCTATATTATTTATTTTAAGAATATACCATAAATCATACTACCACTTCCGCTCATAGAAGCATATATAGCTCCATCGTCATAAAGTTGTTGCTTAATTTTTTTAAAAACAGGATACTTTTGAAAAATTAATAACTCAAAATCGTTTATTACTTTACCCTTCCAATCATCTAATGATTGATTAACTAAATCTAAGAGATGTATTTTAGGCTTAACTGGTGTTATATCATTATATGCCTCTTTTGTTGAAATATGCTTCTTAGGAAAAATAAATTTTAATTTATAATTGGATAAATCTAGATTAATTCCTTGCATCTTTTCTCCTATACCAGTAATATATTTAGGCTTATTATCGATAAAAAATGGACAGTCTGCTCCTAACTTCAAAGCATATCTTTTTAATTGAATATTTGATAAGTTTAAATTAAATAAATTATTTAAAGCTATTAAAGTATATGCTCCATCTGCAGATCCTCCTCCCATTCCTGCTCCAATAGGAATTTTCTTATGTAAATGAATCTTAACATTACCTATATTAAAATCTTCTTGTAATAAATAAACAGCCTTTAAACAAATATTTTCTTTTCCAGGTATATTTAAGCCAGTACTTGAAAATTTCAAAATATTAGAAGGAATAATTTCTAAAATATCATAGAAAGATTTAACTGGATAAAAAACAGAAGAAATTTCATGAAATCCATCTATTCTTTTCTTAATAACATTAAGACCTATATTTATTTTAGCATTAGGATATAATATCATTTGTCAATTTTCATATTTTCTTTATTATAATAAAGTAAGTTTTCAACAACAAAAGTAATCAACTAAAATTTATAACAATTCATAAATCATTTTATTTAAATTTGTTTAAATGTTTTAAATAAAATCATGCAATATTTAGAATTTGAAAAACCAATTGAAGAATTAATTATAAAACTTCGGAAAGCTAAAGAATTAGGAAAAGATAAATCAATTGATGTAAGTAAAACTATCATTGATATTGAAAAAAAAATAGTAGAAACTAGAAAAAATATATATAAAAATTTATCATCTTGGGAAAGAGTACAACTCTCAAGACATCCTCAAAGACCCTACTCTCTAGATTATATTCATGCATTAACTGAAGGTGATTTTATAGAATTACACGGAGATAGAAATTATAAAGATGATAAAGCAATGATTGGTGGTTGGGGGACGATAAACCAACATTCTGTTATGTTTATTGGTCAACAGAAAGGAAGAACAACAAAGGAAAGACAATATAGAAACTTTGGAATGGCAAATCCAGAAGGCTATCGCAAAGCTTTACGTTTAATGAAAATAGCTGAGAAATTTGAAAAACCTATTGTATGTTTTATTGATACTCCTGGAGCATTTCCAGGATTAGAGGCTGAAGAAAGAGGACAAGGAGAGGCAATTGCTAGAAATATTTTTGAAATGACAAAATTAAAAACTCCAATTATTGTAGTAATAATTGGAGAAGGAGCTTCAGGAGGAGCTCTAGGAATAGGTGTTGGAGATAAAGTTATAATGCTAAACAACTCTTGGTATTCTGTTATTTCTCCTGAAAACTGTTCAACAATTTTATGGGGGAATTGGCAACATAAAGAGGTGGCTGCTGATGCTCTAAAACTTACAGCAAAAGACATGAAAAAAATAGGAATTGTAGATACAATAATTAATGAACCTTTAGGAGGGGCTCACACATTTCCTGAAGAAACTTTTAATATTGTAAAAAAAACAATTAAAAAAACAATTGATGAATTAATTAGTATAGATAAAAATTCACTAATCAAAAATAGAATGGAAAAATTTTCAAATATGGGTATTGTAAAAAAATAAAATGGCAAAGAAAAGGACATTAAAAGCAACACCTAATTATCAAATTGAAGGCAAATTACAGCCTCAAGCTATTGAACTAGAACAAGCTGTACTAGGAGCCTTAATGATTGATAACGAATCACTATCTGATGCTATTGATTCACTACATGCTGAGTATTTTTATGTAACAAAACATCAAAAAATTTTTGAAGCAATAATTAACTTGTTTAACAATACTGAACCCGTTGATATTCTAACTGTTGCAGAAGAATTAAAACGATTAAATGCCTTTGATGAAATTGGAGGATTAGCATATATATCTGAACTTACAAATAATGTTGCATCAGCTTCCAATACAGAATTTCATGCAAGAATAATTGCTGAGAAATTTATCAAAAGATCACTAATTAATATCTCTAGAAAAATAAGTTCAGATGCTTTTGATGATTCAGTAGATATATTTGATTTACTTAATAATGCTGAGGCAGAATTGTTTACTGTAACTGAAGGAACTTTAAGAAAAAGTTTCGATAAAATGAGTTCTTTAATTAAAAATGCATTAGATGATATTGAAACTTTAAGAAAAAAAGAAGATGGTTTAAGTGGAATTCCTTCTGGATTTACAAATTTAGATAGAGTTACCTCCGGTTGGCAAAAATCTGACTTAATCATTTGTGCTGCTCGTCCTGGAATGGGTAAAACAGCTTTTGCACTAACAATGGCTAGAAATATTGCTGTTGATCACGAAAATCCTATTGGCTTCTTTTCCCTTGAAATGTCATCACAACAATTAGTAAATAGACTTATAGCAAGTGAAGCAGAACTAAGTGCTTCAAAGTTACGGAAAGGAGATTTAGCTGATCATGAAATAGTTCAATTACATGAAAAAATAAAACATTTATCAGAAGCTCCAATTTTTATTGATGATACTCCTGCATTAACTATTTTTGAACTAAGAGCAAAAGCAAGAAGACTTGTTAAAAATCATAATGTAAAAATTATTATTATCGACTATTTACAATTAATGAACGCAGGAAATAATACAGGAAATAGAGAGCAAGAAATTTCTGCTATATCAAGATCATTAAAAGGAATTGCTAAAGAGTTACAAATACCAGTTATTGCATTATCACAAGTAAATAGAGGGGTTGAAAATAGAACTGGAATAGGTAGTAAACGACCAATATTATCCGATCTTAGAGAATCAGGAGCAATTGAACAAGATGCAGATATTGTAACATTCATCTACAGGCCAGAATATTATAAAATATATGAATGGGACAATGGCGATGACTCTAGAGGACAGGGAGAATTAATTATTGCAAAACATAGAAATGGATCTTTAAAAAATGTAAGACTCAAATTTACTAGTGAATTTGCTAAATTTTCTGATCTTGATTATTTTGATGCAACTAATTTTAATGATGAAGAAAATGAATCATCTATGATATCAATGTCATCAAGCATGAATGAAGAAGATAATAATGACCCATTCTAAATTTATCAATCGTACTATTTTAGTGCTAATTTTTTACTTTGTCTTTTTATCAGCAAATGCTGCTTATATTTTTATACCTATGGATAAAAGTCAAAATAATCATTTAAAAGCATATGGAATCGCTTACTATGCTATTGATAGAGATATTAAAGTTGATTGGCTTCTCAATTATCAAGGAGGAAGTTTTATGATGAAACAACATCCAAATATTGAAAAAGAATGTAATATTAGAAATGTTTCTTATAAAATTATTGCAGATATACAATCAACAGAAATTCTTAAATCAATTACTAGTCCATCAGTTAATCAAGATATTGTTAGACTTGAAAAAGCTCCTAAAATTGCTATCTACTCTCCTAAAAATAAACAACCTTGGGATGATGCTGTAACAATGGCATTAACTTATGCTGAAATTCCTTATGAAGTAATTTATGATTATGAAGTACTTAACAATTTTCTTCCTATTTATGATTGGCTACATTTACATCATGAAGATTTCACAGGACAATATGGCAAGTTTTATGCCTCATTTAGAAACGCAACCTGGTATAAAGAAGGGAAAAAAGATGCTGAAAAATTAGCGCAAGAATTAGGATTCAAAAAAGTATCAGAAGCTAAACTTGCAGTTGCTAAAAAGATCAAAGAATTTATATATGGAGGAGGATTTCTTTTTGCCATGTGCTCTGCAACTGACAGTTATGATATTGCACTTGCTTCTGAAGGAATAGATATTTGTAGAGAAATGTTTGATGGTGATGGAATGGATAGTGATATTGATAACAAGTTAGATTTTACTAAAACATTAGCTTTTAAAAATTTTTCATTAGTAAAGAATCCTAATCAATATGAATTTTCATCAATTGATGCAACTCAAACAAGAAGAATTAATCCAAAAGTTGATTTTTTTACATTGTTTGAATTTTCTGCTAAATGGGACCCTATACCTACTATGCTTTGTCAAAATCATATGCAAGTTATTGCAGGTTTTATGGGGCAAACAACATCTTTTAAAAATGAATTCATAAAATCAGATGTTTTGATTATGGGTGAAACAAAAGCAAAAAATGAAGCAAGGTACATTCATGGGAAATTAGGAAATGGAACATGGACTTTTTATGGAGGTCATGACCCAGAAGATTATCAACATAGAGTAGGAGATCCAAAAACAGATCTTTCCTTACATCCAAATTCACCTGGATATCGCTTAATTTTAAATAATATTCTATTTCCAGCAGCTAAAAAAAAGAAACTAAAAACATAATATATTATTTTTTAAAAGAATAATGTTGCTCAATAGCAAACTCAATTTTATTTACAATCTCATCTATACTACTATTATTATAATCTATTTCCATTGGATCTTTTATATGCATAGATTGAATAACGCCTCTATTTTTTATTATTAATCCTTTTTTATCAAAAGCTTTTCTAAATCCATCAATCACTACTGGAACAACAATAGGTTTATTATTTTTTATAATATGAGCTGTCCCCTTGCGAACAGGAGACCAAGGCGTAGTAGTCCCTTGTGGAAAAGTAATTACCCAGCCATCATTTAATGCCTTTGAAACATTATCTATATCCTCCATATTTAATTTCCTATTCACCTTTTCCCCTTTTGATCTCCATGTTCTTTGGACAGGAATAGCTCCAGCATATGATAATATTTTAGGAAACCATCCTGATTGCATAGTTTCTTTTGCAGCAATAAAATATATATTTAATTTTAAACGCCATAAATAGCTTTTATCATCTATATTATCATTACTATTTAGACTAGAATTAAATACATGTATCATTGCTGCAGCATCTGCAAAATAAGTTTGATGATTTGATACAAATAAAACATTTTTTTCAGGCAAATCTCTAATAATACTAGTTCCTGTTATATTTAGTTTATTAATACTTTGAAAACGATAATATGAAAGAAAGCCTATTATCCTAATTAACCATTCTTTGAGAAACAATGATTGACCAAAAATATTTTTTTTAAATATTGACAAAATAATATGATAATATTATACAAAATGGATACTTGAAGAGTAATTAAATTTATGATTCTTGATCAGAATCAATTATTATATTATCTCCATCATACCATAAAGAATAATTCTTTTTATAAATCTTTTCTAAAGAATTCCTTTTAATCTTCATTGTAGGAGTAAGCAATTTATTCTCAACTGTCCATTCATCAAATAATACAATAATATTATTCAATTTCTCGTGTTGATTTAATTTAGAATTTACTAAATCTTTTGTTGACTTTAAACTTCTTGCTAAATCATCTGTATTCTTAGCTTCTCCTATATCAGAAAGAGTAATTAAAGCAATAGGCTGTGGAATACCTTCACCAACAACACAAACCTGTTCTATATTCTTATTTGAAGAAAGCTTCATCTCTATTGGAGAAGGTGAAACATATTTTCCTTTACTTGTTTTAAATATATCTTTAACTCTTCCTGTGATTCGTAAAAATCCTTCATCATCAATAACACCTTCATCTCCAGTATATAACCAGCCATTCTTTATAGTTTTTTTTGTTTCTTCTTCATCTTTATAATATCCATCCATAAGTGCTTTATGTCTTATTAATATTTCATTTTCCTCAGACAATCTAACTTCACATGATGGAAGAGCCTGACCAACAGAACCTATACGTATTTTATCTTTAAAACTAACATGAGAATAACATGTGTTTTCTGTCATTGCATATGCTTCTTGAATAATAATACCTAATCTTTTAAACCATTCAATTGTAGAGACTGGTGTAGGAGCAGCTCCAGTAAAAATATTATTAGCCTTATTTAATCCTAAATTTGACTTTATCTTTTTCTTAATGATAAAAGAAATTAATGGTATTGATAATAATATATTTAATTTCTTTTGTGGAATCTTATTTAATACACCTTGTTGAAATTTCGTCCATATCCTAGGAACTCCTAAAAATACAGATGGTGAAGCTTCTGATAAATTCTTTGCAAAAGTATCTAAGCTCTCTGCAAAAAAAACTCTTCCTCCAGTATATAAGCTCCCCATTTCTACTAATAAACGTTCAGCAATATGAGAAAGAGGCAAATAAGAAAAAAATGATTCACTATTTAAATTTAATGCATTAACAGCATTAGTACTAGCAAAAGAAAAATTAAAGAATTTATGCATAACTCCTTTTGGTTCTCCTGTTGTTCCTGATGTATAAATTATTGTAGCTATATCATTTTCATCTCGTACTATATCATCCATAACTGGTCTAATATCTTTTACCAATTCATCCCATCTAGGATAATCTTCACTATAGAAAGGATAAGTAATACATTTTATATCTTTAGATACTCCATGTTTCATACTGGCATAATCATCTAATTTACCAACAAATAGTACTTTAGTTTCAGAATGCTTCAAAATATTTTCTAAAGTTTCTGCATTTAGATTAGGATATAATGGAACTGATATATGTCCAGCCATCATAATAGCAAAATCACTCATAATCCAATGAGCACAATTTTTAGAAAGTATTCCTATCTTACTTTTCTTTGGTAAATCAAGTGACAATAAGTATGCTGCCATTTTTCTTGATTCAAGAGCGACTTCTTTCCAAGTCCAATTATGTGAAATTGAATCAATCGGTTGACTTAGAAAAATTTTATCTGCCTTATCTTTTTCCCATTTATAAAGCATTGATAAAGGGGATATGTATTCCATATATAAATAATTTATTAGCGATAAAGATAAAATTTTTATCTGTTTTAAACTTAATAAATAATATCTTTATTTATATTCGTATTTTACAATTATATAAATATGCTTCCAGAAGAAACAATTGATTATAACCTAAGAAAAACTTGGCGTAAAATCAATAAAATGTACAATAAAACTGCTTCAGAATATATGGGGACCGTATCATTAGCTATGATAGTATTAAATATTGATATATATGAAGGAACTCTTTCTACTAGATTAGGCCCAATTATGGGGATAGAAATGACATCACTATCAAGATCATTAAAAAGATTAGAAGATATGGGTATTATTAAAAGAAAAATAAATAAGGAAGATAAAAGAAAAGTAATCATTTGTCTTACAAAATTAGGTTTAGAAAGAAGAGAGATTGCCAAACAAACTGTTTTAAACTTTAATGAAATTATAACATCGCAACTAACTGAAGAAGAAAAAAAGATATTCTTTAATGTATTATCTAAAATTAATAAAATATTAGATAAAAAAAATATCTCATTATAAATTAATAATGTATTTCATATCTCAAAAAACTAGACATTAATTAAGTAATGTTTTAAGTATATTTACAATATGGATTTTAATAAATTTAATTTCAATTCCGCATTAAAAGAAGGTTTAGACATGATGAGGTTTGAAAAAGCTACTCCAATACAGCAAAAAGCAATACCAATTATTCAAAACAATAAAGATTTAATAGCATGTGCACAAACAGGAACTGGAAAAACAGCTGCTTTTGTCCTTCCTATAATAGATAAAATAACAAAACTAAATCCAAGTAATAAAGTAAAAGCAATCGTCATTGCTCCAACTAGGGAATTAGCTAAACAAATTGATATGCAAATTGAAGGTTTTTCCTATTTTACAAATACATCATCTTATGCAATATATGGAGGTGGAACTGGAATAGAATTTGATAACCAAAAAAAAGCTTTGATAAAAGGTGCTGATATCATCATTTGTACACCTGGAAGATTACTTGCACATTTAGATTTTAGTTATTTTGATATTTCTGGAGTAAATTATTTTATATTAGATGAAGCCGATAGAATGCTAGATATGGGATTTTATGATGACATTATGAGTATAGCAAAACAGTTACCTAAAAACAGACAAAATCTTTTATTTTCTGCTACTATGCCTCCAAAAATAAGAGAATTAGCAAATAAATTATTAAAAAATCCTGCAAATATCAGTTTAGCAATTTCTAAACCTGCAGCTGGAATTACCCAGGCTGCATATATGTG
>MDSW01189835.1_pt1 | contig 10252 bp, 6 predicted proteins | sample 811171 | NCBI WGS metagenome assembly MDSW01 (sample SAMN05326641, study PRJNA326480) | marine metagenome | isolation source: seawater | place: Atlantic Ocean: North West | collected 2012 | reverse complement strand
AAGACCTTCCAGAGACAAATTCGCCCGGCGACGATTATCTTCGACATCGCGATAGTCCGAATTCTCGTCCGCCAAATAGGACGTGTAGGGCGTGATAATCCCGTGCTTGGTGGCCAAGGCAATCATCTCGTCAACGAGTTCCTGGTTATTACCATGCAGGTCGATTTCATCAATGATCTCGCCAACCCGGCGCATGGCCCAGAGTTTCTCGACGAATGCGTTCGTGCTGTCATTTGACTTCCCGACCAGCTTGGCGGGGAAATCGTATTTCTTATTCTTACCGTTCACCTTGCCGGAGATCACAACTTTTGCATTACCCGCTTTCTTGTAGCGTCCAACAAGCACCAATTGATCACCCGCGAAAAGGTCGTACAGGTTCTTGGGGTAAACACGACTGGTGACACGCTCGGCACCTTCCACGTCAATCGCGATCTTCACATCCGTCAACGCTGGCGCCCCGATTCGATTGTAGAGTCGCCCCACATGCTCCTCGATATCTTCGTTGGGACGAACATACTCACTCTTACCGAATCCAGTCCGGGCAAGCTTGTCGAGTAAGCGGCTGTTAACGTCATAGCCAACACCCATACTAAAGACGCGCGCTCGAACGCGATTGCGTTCCTCGGCGTTCTGTACAATCTTGGTCTCGCTGCGTTCCCCGGCAGTAGGCAAACCGTCCGTCAAAAACACGACGTAGTTCGGCTGTTGATCATCCTGGAGCTGCGAGAGTGCCGACTTCAAAGCACCATCAATGTTCGTGCTTCCTCCCGCGTAGATGCCATCGACAAAACCCAGCGCAGCTGCTCGCGACTTATCGTCATAGCGTTGCAACTCTGGCCGAAAACTCTCGACCGCACTGTCGTACGCGATGATATTGAACAAGTCTCCCGGGTTAAGATTATTCAAGACGAATTTGAGCGCTTCCCGCGCTTGCTCGATTTTCTTTCCACTCATGCTGCCCGAGCGATCAACGACAAACACGACCGTCTTGCGCACCTGCTCTTTGACTTTGCTCTTGATCTCGGGGCTCACCAGCAGCATGAAATACCCCTCTTCCCGCTTCGTGGGGCGATAACTGATCGCACTGGCGGCAACTTCAGCATCTCCGATGTCATACAGCAGACGAAAGTCGGCGGAAGGAATCTCGTTCTTGCTGGAATAGGAAATGACGGCGTGCTGTGCACCCCGACGTTCGATCTTCACTGCGTGTGACGGGCTGTAAATATTCTTGATCGGGGCCTGGCTGCTAAGCGCCACGTTGATTCTCACATCTTCGACAGCATGCGAAGTGTATTTGGCAGTGCTCAACGGAAACACCAACTCTGTCAGGCCATGCGTCTTGCGGCACACCTGACTGAAGCGCAACGACACCTTGCGTTCGGCACCAGGAGGGACAGGAAATACGCTCGTCTTGAACATCCCCGTTCCCAGCCATTCCAGTAGTGCAGGATCCTGATTACGGCGGATATACCCCTCATAGATACTTCGAGCTTCCTTTGCATTCAGCAACTTCGCCTCGTACTCCTTGCCATCCACCATGAAGTTCATCTGATCGATTGCCCCGTCATAAGGCAAAGGAAACACAAAGCTGACTTCCATTTGGCGAGAACCTGTGTTCACAAACGTCTGCGAGACTTGCACTTTGGCAATCTGATCCTGCAATTTCACGTCCACCGCGAGCTCACGAATTTTGTAGGCGGTGGGTGGTTGCACAGGACGCGGCGGTCGATGGGGAGGCCAAATGATGATGGGACGCGGCAAGCGGTAGTCCCGATCGGGACGAATATCCACCAAAACTCCCTGCCCAAACGCGAACGCGGGAAGCAAAACCACCAACAGAGCAAGTAATCCAGCTTTCATCGTGCAACTCCCTACCTGATCCAAGCAAGCAACGTGACGATAGTATGACGATGAGCATGCAGTGATAGTTCCGCAATCTTGTAAATCTTTCTGGTATTGTCTCCCCGTTGGATGGTCGCGCGTTGGATCATTAGCGGCAGGTCGCAGGTGGGTGGCAAGCTGATCTTGCCCGATTTGGCGATTTTCGGCACACTTCGCCCCGCTGATCTCACTTCATCTGCCCATCTTCCGGGACCGCGGATGCTGCCTCTACCACGCGCGTCATACGTCACAGGCTGGCTGCTGCTTCTCGCAGTTACGGGATGCCATATCATTCCGCCAACTCGGAATGCAGAAACCTTTGAAATCCTGCAGAATCCGCTGCATGTTCCTCCGTGTCCCCCTGAATTCGTCTGGGACCAGTTGATCGATGTGCTGGACGATTATTTCCGCATTGGTCAAGAAAACCGAGTCAAACGCGTCGGCAATATCCTCACGGAGGGCCGCGTGGATACGGTGCCACAGAGTGGTTCGACCTATTTTGAACCTTGGCGGAAAGACTCCACTCCGGGCTTTGAAAGGCTGCACGCGACCTTACAATCCGTCCGCCGTCGCGCCGTCGCTCGGGTTACACCCACTGCAGGAGGATATCTGATTGACATCGCCGTCTACAAAGAGCTGGAGGATGTCGATCGCCCAGAGCAGTCAACCGTCGGCAGCGCCACCCTCAGAAATGATGGAACCATCATCCGTCAGGAAGATCGCTCGCAATTTGGTGCTGCCACGCTAGGCTGGATTCCCCAAGGACGAGATGTCTCACTTGAACAACGCATCTTAAGCGATCTGCGCGCTCGGCTGACACAAGCACATCCGACACAACCGCCACCGCATCACTGAGGGTGGAGCGGCGAGCTAGCAACCGAAGGTGTCGTGATCACTGCGGCTGCCGGGCTGCTAACACTGGTAGCAACCGGTAATTTGATCGCAAACGCCGTACCGCGCCCCATCGTGCTCTCCACGCGAATGCGACCCTGATGGGCCTCGATGATGTCACGACAGGCCGACAAACCGATACCAGTGCCACCTTTCCCTGTCTCATCCGGTCCCGATTTCGTAGTGAAATAAGGATCAAAAATCTGCTTCAGCTTTTCCGCAGCAATCCCTTGTCCCGTGTCACGAATCATCAGCAGTACGGTATTGTCCTGGGGATCGTGGCGTAAACGAATGATCACACGGCCGCCATCCGGCATCGCTTGACGTGCATTCACCAGCAGATTGATCAACACCTGCTGAATTTGGTTACCGTTAGCTCGTGCCAGAGGTACCGATTCGAACTCACGTTCCACAGCGATTCGGTATTTGTTCATCTCCCGTTCCAAGAGCACCAACGTATCATCGATCAGCTTCACGAGATCGGTCGGCTCAAAGGTGTGCGAACGATTGCGTGCGACTGCCAGCACCGTGCTTGTCACCCTGGCGGCACGTTCGCTTGCCGAGAGAATCTTTCCGAGCGCCTTGTCGCGCGTCGCATCGTCCCGGTTTCGCAGCCCCAGCCTGGCGTAATTGATGATGGTCATCAAAAGATTGTTGAACTCATGAGTCGTGGTGCTCATCAAATCGCCCAGAGTTGCCATCCGTTGGGCGTGCTCGAGCTGTTGCTCGAGGATCTCGATTTGAGCTTCTGGCGAAAGTTCATGGGATGCATGCGTCATAGTCAGTGATCACACCAATTCAAAGTTAGCTAGAAACAGGCGACAACAAGTCCCATCATTTTCACTGGTTTGCCAAAGCAGTGGCTTCCTCGCTCACTTGCCCGACATGTAAAACTTAACTCCCTGACTTGTCGCCACTTAGGGCATAATGCCGTATCGTCGAACTGAACTCGGTGTCTGAAGGGCAAGCGGTTATAATCCCGCAACTTTGACCGGGTGCGCTGCGTCCCACCATTGGCCCGACAGGGAAATAAGCCATGCAAACCGTGCGGGAACTTGAATTCGCTCTCCAGTTGGCTGAGCAACTCGGGTACGAAGTCCGTCACGAATTGTTGGACGGCGCGGCAGGAGGGTCCTGTGAATTTGCGGGGCGCCGCTGGCTTTTCGTGGATCTTGCTCTCCCGCCGCATGAGCAATTACAGCAGGTACGCGATTCTCTAGTCGCCGATCCACGGTTCACCACACTGGACCTAGATGCAGCCACGCGACAGCAATGGAAACTTCCTCACGCTGCGTAAGCAGGCAAGACTGGTCAGGCAAGACTGGCGACTTAGGAAGCCAGGGCGTTATCAGGGCGTTATATCACCGCCCAGATCACCGCCCAGAGGCGAGAACCGCAGGCTTAACCACCCAGTGCATTGGCAATCATGGCAACGGCGAACAAGAGACCGACGAGCGTCCCACAGATCCCCGTGACGATCCCAATCCAACTGCGCAACTTACTGGCAGTTTTTCCATACTGGGATGATCCCAATTCACCGACGCGCAGACTGAGCACTCCGGTTACGATCGCAATGGGCCCTAGCAAGGGCCCTAGCATGCAGAGCAACAGACTAATGATGCCGCACCAGCAGGAGATCGCGGCCAGTGGATTGGTCGGGACCACCGCATCCAGTGCCGAAACCGATTGGGACTGACCAGGCATTGGCGATGGATGAGGTGATTGCTGAGGTACTTGGGATGGCTCATAGGGATTCGACATCAACAACTCCAACTAAGGGCCACGGGACCAAATACGCGTCTCAGACAGCATGCTAGTGTGAGACTTCCACAAATCGGTGTCAATAGTTCAAAACTACCTAATTGATGGCAGCTAACCGTCGCCACGGCTATAATCACCGGTGTAGATGCGCGTCCGCTTGCTTTCTCTACTGAGGCCGTTGCTTATTCTGTGCGTACACGCCATCCTCCGTGGTTTGCACACAGGAATTTCTCTGGTGATATGCCACCCAACTTGGAGATTCGTGCATGATCCGTCAGAAGCTCATCATTCCCCTCTGTTTGCTTGTCTGTTGCGGTGTCCTATGCGCAGACCAACCTAACAAGCCCGGCCTTGCGCAAGTCCAAGCAAAGCCATTCCCGGTCCAACTGATTCGGGGAATGCCAATACCAGCACAACTACAGAAACAACGCGAAACATCCAATCGCTACACGGAAGCCATCGCAGAGTTGCAGGAAGCGAAAAAGAAACTCGCAACTGCCGAAGCGCAGCAACAAGAGGCGAAAACAGAGCAAGCCAAGACCGAGGCAGAACAACAAGTCAAGCAAGCAAAAGCCAAGGTCCAAGAAGCGGAAGCGGCGATCGCCGAAGCGCGGCGCGCCGTCGCGCTGCAATCACGCAAGTTGTCGAGCATTGTCGGCCGAGCGAGGCAGCAAGTCAATCGCCAAGATGATGAAGAGCGATTTGCTTTACTCTTGCCGGGGGGCCCCATCGTCATCCAAGTAAAAATGCAATTGAACAACGAACCGTTTCGCACCCAACGCGAAGCCATGGTCGATCAAATGTTGCGGGATGCTGACACCGACATGGACGGACGACCCACGTGGCAGGAGGCACTGCGCTCGCCGCGATTCACCTACGGCCGGCTTCACATCTCGAACCCGGAACAAGAAAAATTGCAAATCGCCATCTTTGACTTGGACGAAAACGGTATCGTTAGCCACGGCGAGGCCAGGCAATTCCTTGCGCATTTCTTCCGTGGACCAGTCTTCGACATCAACAACACATCGCAGACGCCGGCAACCCGCAGCCCGTTCACCATCGTCAATGGCAGGCGCGTCCCCCGCACCGCAAAGGTCGACGTGACACGTCTACTTGATCAAGATAAGGATGGCAGCTTGTCAAAGGACGAAATCGCAGCGGCAGGCGACTTCCTCAAAAGCCGTGATATGGATGACGATGACCTGCTGTACCTGCACGAATTGGCTGCGAATCCTGCGCGACCTGTCAACACGTTGTCATACAACATGAACAGCTCGACGCGGCAGCAAACCGGAGTCCTGCTAGGGCCTACCGTAGACGCCGACAAAATCTTCCTGGCCTTGCAAGCAAATTACTCCGCGTCATCAGAGGCACAAGGAGAGACGAACGCAAAAGCAATCACCGCGAAGAACTTCTCATCCGTTCCCAAGCTGTTTGCCAAGCTGGATGCGAATCAGAATGGTGAACTTGACCAAGATGAAGCCTTAACGCTCAACACGGTGCAACCCCACCTGACTTTGCTGGTCAACCTGCAAAACGAAGACAAACCAAAACAAAGCGTCAAAATCACAGCTCTATCTGACTCACTAGCCACGGTCAAAGACTCCGACGGCAACGCCGATCACAAAATCATCGTTTCAGCCGAAGGCGCTCGCATCCACCTCAACGTCAACATGACCAAAGCGCGAAAGACGGATTATTCGAACACCGCCAAATCGTATATGACGCGTTTCGACAAGGATAAGAACGGCCATCTCGACAAACGAGAACTAACCGGAAACTATGCTCGCATGATGGCCATGTGGGACGCCAACACGGATGGCAAAGTCTTCCCTCAAGAAATCATCGACAGCTACACCCGCATGCGTGCTCCCGCAAAAACCCAGATCCGATCTTACGTTGCCAACCAGGGCAACTCATTATTCCAGGCACTCGATCAAAGTGGTGACCAACGGTTAAGCCTCCGTGAAATGCGAACCGCCAACAAACAGATTATTGCCTTCGATGAAAATCAAGACGGACGCGTATCCAACCGCGAAGTCCCCATCGCCGTAGCCGTCACTTTCGGCGTCAGTGACGTCGGGTACGGATCCACGGTCATTCGCGGTCGCACCCCGGAAAAACAGAAGTCCACGCCAAGGGAAAACGCACCTGACTGGTTCACACGCATGGATCGCAATGGTGACGGTGACTTGACCTTGCGTGAATTTCTCGGGTCAGAAAGCGACTTCCAAGCATTGGACACCAACCATGACGGGTTCATCGAAGCGAACGAAGCTGCAGCGGTCGCTCCAACAACAACTAACGAGCCGTAGTTCACCAGGATCTCATCAGGATCAATCTATGCTCCCTCGAAACATGGTCATTCGGGCCCTCTACCTCTGGTTCGCATGCGCGACATGCACATGCCTGACGGACGGGGCGCTGGCAGAAGCTCCACCGGCGCGACCGGGTTTGCTCCAAATCAGAATCGCACCGCAGCGGCCGTCAGGCAATACAACAGTCGAACCTCAATTTTCGGTCGGTCTGCAACTGGCCGACCGGCAGGAAGTCATCAAAGTCACCCGGGCGGCCGAACACATTGCCCGTGAAGACTACCAACCCGCCATCGTCATGCTGCAGTCAGTACTGAATGGCCCAGACAACGTCGCGATCGCGGCAACCAAGACCGAACGGAATATCCTGCTCAACATTCGCTTTCAAGCCGAGCGAATGATCGCCAATTTGCCTGCTGACGCACATGCAGCATACGAATTGGTGGCCGGTGGTGACGCGCGCCACCAGCTAGACGCCGCTGTCGACCAACAAGATTTCAACGCGTTGACGACCGTCTCCAGCCATTACCTGCATACCCAAGCAGGCTATGAGGCCACGTTGCTGCTGGCGTTTGGCTACCGCGACCAAGGGCGTCCCCTGGACGCGGCTTGGTGTATCGAGCGGGCGATGAAAAGCCGAGCTCATAAACAAACTGCCACGGCGGGACTCGCGTTGCACGCAGCCATTGCCTGGCATGCCGCGGGAGATCTTCCCCGCGCAACCGCCAAATTACACACCCTAAAATCAGCGGCCGAACGCGGCACCATTGAGGTAGCTGGCAAGCAAGTAACGCTGTTTCGTAACGAAGAGACTGCCTTGCAATGGCTCACTCAATTACTGGGAATCCAAGACCTGCATACCGTCTCCCCCACGCTGCCGCTCCACAATGTCGCGCCTCAGGTTGCCCAAGCTCTCGAAAAAATCACCTGGCAAGAGAGCACCAGCGTGCTAGACGTCGATGCCACGGGAATGCCCTTCCGCGGACGCGGGAATCTGGATGTCACACGGCAAGTCCATGACGTTGAAAATACCCTGCAACGCGACAAACTACCGGTCGTCCCCCTGACCGTTCCCCACCTGACGGGCAACACGCTCGTGCTGCGAACCCCGGACAAACTTCAAGCCCGCGAGGTGACGACCGGCGAGGTGCTCTGGGAACAACGCTACTCCAAACCTTTCTCGCAAGTCCTGACCGGCGACGTCAAACCGCTACCTGGCAATCGCGGATCGATCCTCAACCCGATGCTGCGTGATCGCATCTTTACCAACGCCACCTACAATCAAGTAGCCGTCGGAGCTGAGCGTGTCTTCTGTATTTCCGACCATGGCTTTTCCAATCCAGGAGTTACAGGTCAGCCAAACGCCATCATCGGACTCTCGACTTCACGGACCAGGTCGGCGGGACACCCACTCACCACCGCCAAATTTAACCACCTGAATGCCATCTCCATTGCGACCGGCAAATTACTGTGGCGACTCGGAGAACCAGTAGACAGTGACAAAACCGATTTTTCCGGACACTATTTCCTCGGCGCACCTCTGCTACTGGCAGGACAACTCTACTGTTTAGCCGAAGTGCAACGGGAAATTCACCTGCTGGTATTGAACCCGGTCGACGGTGAAATCCAATGGTCCAAAGCATTACATGGTTGCGCGCTCCCCGTAGAACAAAGCCCCCACCGGGGCCACGTTGGCCTCACCCCACAATACGTCGATGGGCAACTGATCTGCCCGGGTGGGAACGCTGTGGTCGCCGTCGACGGCGCCACACGTCAGATCACTTGGACCCATCGCTACGCCGAAGCTGAAAACAACACCACACGCTTGCGTATGCAACGGCAAATCATGCTCGCTCGGATCGCAGCCATGCAAGGGAAACCGGCACCAGCCGCACCCGGCCCCGGCAGCTGGCTAACGACCGAACTGATGGTATTCCCCAAAGTTGTCGTGCTCGCTCCACGCGATCACAACGAGCTGTTTTGCTTGAATTCACAAAACGGTAGTTTGCTGTGGAAACGCCCCCGCGAGGATGGTCTGTTCCTGGTAAATGTCGACGAAAACCGGCTACTGATTGTGGGCACCCAAACCGTTCAGCTCGTAGGCTTACAGGACGGCAAGCCGGCGTGGCCCAAACCGGTAAAAATTTCTACCCCCAGTGGTAGTGGTCTCCTGGCAGATTCGAAATATTATCTGCCGCTGAATCGTCGTGCCATTGCCACCATCGACCTGCAACAGGGCCAGGCTCAAACGCACCCGCTCGACTCCGAGTTCTCCCTGGGCAATCTCATTTGGCAAAACGGCCATCTCATCTCACAGCGTGCCGATTCCATTCAGGTCCACCGCCTGTCAGGAGAGTCTGAGACCTCCGCTGACCGCGATTAACCTGGCAGCTGGGATTCACCAGCACATCAAGAGAACTCCGCCGTTGCATCAGTAGTATTACGTCAGAATTACGGCTATACTCCACGCCAGAGATTATCCCGCCCTGCCGCCTTCTGTGGAGTTTTTCGTCATGGCCTTCCGCCGCTACTTTGTTGCGATCTTGATTTGTTTGTCACTTGCTGCTGGAACCGGTTACGGGTTATGGAAAAAGGGCCAGGCGGCGCCGAGCATGACGGCTGCCGCGACTGCGTTTGTCGCGACCTTGGATGACAAGCAAAAACAAGTTGCCGTATTGGATTTCGACAACACCGAACGACGCGTCCTGTGGCATTTCATTCCTCGTGAAATGATCAAGTACGAGTTGAAGGGGATGGAAGTCCGCGACATGTCGGCACCTCAGAAAGAAGCCGCGTTTGCGCTGCTCAAATCCTGCCTCAGCAAGGTCGGTTATGACAAAGCTCGCAAGATCATGGAACTGGAACACATTCTTCATGTCTTGGAAAAAGAACGCGGCACGAATCGCTTCACTCGAGACCCCGGCTTTTACTTTGTAACCATCTACGGCCAACCGGCAGCTGATGGCAAATGGGGATTCAGCATCGAGGGACACCACCTGTCCTTGAATTTTGTGATCGACAAAAACGAAGTGGTTTCTTCCACTCCGTCCTTCTTTGCTGCCAATCCTGCGACGGTCATGAATGAAGTCAAAGATGGTTTGGCCAAAGGAACGCGCGTGCTCAAGAACGAGGAGCAACTTGGTTTTGATCTGGTCAATTCGCTTTCGCAAGAGCAACGTGCAACCGCCATCCTGGCAGACAAAGCACCAAAAGAAATCCGTGATGCCGGCACACCTCAACCACCTACGGCTGCAGCGGAGGGAATCGCTTATAAGGAATTGACCAAGGACCAGCGCAATCTTTTGGAAAAACTAATCGTCGCATACGCAGAAAACATGCCGACAGAAGTCCGTGACGCACGCTTTCAAGCGTTAACGACCGCGGGCATGTCCAAGATCCATTTT
>MDSW01037780.1_pt1 | contig 10252 bp, 7 predicted proteins | sample 811171 | NCBI WGS metagenome assembly MDSW01 (sample SAMN05326641, study PRJNA326480) | marine metagenome | isolation source: seawater | place: Atlantic Ocean: North West | collected 2012 | reverse complement strand
GCCACCTGGACGTGCTGCAGTGGGCGCATCAGAACGGGTGCCCATGGAGCGAGAGGACGTGCAAGTGGGCGGCGGTGGGAGGGCACCTGGACGTGCTTCAGTGGGCGCATCAGAACGGATGCGAGTGGAACGAGGGCACGTGCACGATGGCGGCGAAGTTTGGTCACCTGGATCTGCTGCAGTGGGCGCACGAGAACGGATGCCCGTGGGACGAGGAGACGTGGACCGACGCCGAGCCCCGTTGCCGCCCGTACTTGATCGAGCACGGGTGCCCGGGTGCCGCGTAACTCGCGGCGCCTCGGCGACGACTCGCACGCGCACGCTGGACGTAGGTTCGAGCGAGCACGCGCGCGCCCCTCCCGCGACGACGCGACGACGACGACACGATTCGAACAAAAATTGAGATACCAGTACTCGACGAAATCACGAAATCACGTCAGTAGGGGCTGATCAATGACTGCGCCACTATGTGTAGTGAGTCAACTTCGCGAGCCCTCTGTCGTCACCGCGCGGCGCGCTCCCGCACGCCCCGGCCCCGATGGTGCGTCCCGCGACTCGGCGCGTCTTCGCTCTTCGCTCGCCGCGCGTCTCGGTTCGCGCGCGCCTCGGCCGCGGGACGCTCCCCGGACGGTTCCCGCGCCGGGGCGTTCGCGGTCGCCTGCTTTTGGAATCGCTCCGCGTCCCGCGCGCGTCGTCGGTGCCGCCCGCTCTCGCTGACGACGCTTCCCCCCTCGCCCCCCCCTCCGGTTTCTCACCCCGCCAGTCCACGCGCGAGCTCCGCGCGACGTACCTCGCCACGTGCGAGGCGCTCGGGTGCGCGCCCACGCGCCCGCTCGTGGAGGCGCTCGATCGCGCGTTGGCGAACGACGCCGAGCTCTACTTCGTCAAGCTCAACGGCAACTCGAAGGAGCTCTTCGACGACCGCCTGAGCGCGAAGCAGGTGGAGGCGCTCGCCCTCGCGCTCCGCGGGAACGACACCGTCGCCGAGCTCGACCTGAGCTACAACTTCATCGACGACGACGGCATCGCGCCGCTCGCGGAGACGCTCCGGGGGCACAACACCGCGTTGCTCTCGCTGAATGTGCGAGGCAACGAGCTCGGCGCGCGGGGCGCCGCCTCCGTCGCGGCGGCGTTATCCGACCCGGCCGGCGCGCCGCTCACGGACCTGAACCTCCGCGGGAACCCCATCGGCGACGCCGGCGCGGACGCCCTCGCCGCGATGCTCCGCGTGAACAAGACGCTCCTGGACCTCGACATGTCCGATTGCGACCTCGGCATCGCCGGCGTCGTGGCGGCGCTCGCAGCGGTTCGAGACGACAACGAGACGCTCGAGTCGCTGGCGCTGGAGAACCCTCGGATCAGGACGTTCAGCGAGGAGCACGCGTGGCACGCGGCGAAGATGCTCGGGAACAACCGGACGCTGCGCGCTCTGCGGTGTGGGAAGTGGCGCCTGGGAAGCGACGGCCTGGAGCAGGTGGTGGCGTACGGATTATGCGCCAACGACGCGCTGGAGACGCTCGACCTGCGAGGCAACGCCGTCGACGAGATCGGCGGCGCGCACGTCGCGAGGGCGCTCAGGGAGAACCGGAGCCTGCGGGTGCTGAACCTCGAGGCGAATAAGCTCGGGGACGTCGGCGCGAGGCTGATCGCGGAGGCGCTTCCCCACGCCGCGAGCCTGTTGGAGCTCGACGTGCGAAGCAACGGGGTGCGGGAGGGGGGCCTCGCCGCGCTCGCGGAGGGGGCGCGGGCGATGCCGACGCGACCGAAACTCGTGCGGCTGTGGGGGAACGATTTCGGGGAGCCGGGGAGCGTCGCGTGCGAGAAGTGGTGCGCGCTGCTGAGGGAGTGCGAGGCGCGGGGGGCGCCGATGAAGGCGGACATCACGTTCCGCGAGGTGGACGGGGTGATCTGCGTCGCCAGGATGACCGAGATCGGCACCAAGGAGGTCGGAAACACGTTTTGACGATTAGTAAAACGTCGACGGAGGGTCGGACATCGCGCGCTCCCCCTCCCCCCCAAAAAATCGATGGACTCTCCTCGGGTCATCAGAGCTCGTCCTTGACCTCGTCGTCGTAGTCCTCGTCGTCGTCGTCGTCGTCCGCCGCGAGCTTGGCCTCCTCCTCGAGGCGCTTCGCCTCGGCGTCTTGCTCGGCGCGAATCTCCGCTTGCTTCGCGTCGTACATCTCCTTCTCCTTCGCCTTGTTCGCGCCCCAGGTCTTCTCCGCGAACTGCCGCGCGTACTCGGGGTCGTCCGTCACGAGGATGTTATCGAAGATGGACCCGGCCTTGACCTGCCACAGCTCGAACCCGACGAAGCGCAGGTCCCCGAACGCGTGCAGTTTCGCGTCGGCGACGTACTCCGGGTTGGGAATCGTCGGCGGCTCCCACGGGCCCTTGTACTTCGGGTTATCGATCATCTTCTGCACCCAGGGTCCCTTGAACTCCGGGTTCGCGATCACGGGCGGCTCCCACTCGCCGTCGTCTTCGTCCTCCCAGTCTTCGGGCTTCGTCGCGTCCGGGTCCGGGATCGTCTCGGGGACGTCGTCCCACCCGGCGGGTTTCTCATCCGTCTCGTCCGGGATCTTCGCGCGGTCGTCCCAGTCCTCGGGCTTCCGAGCCTCCGGGTCCGCGATCGTCTTCGGCGGGAGGAAGTCCCAATCGGCCTCGAGCTCGCCCTCCTGGCGGACCTCGTTGTCGATGAGCACCGCGTACGTGTCGTTGGCGTGGATGACGAGCGTGTACACGTGCGTGAGCTCGTCCGTCTCGCACTTGATCGTCTTCTTCGTCAGGAGGTTCTCGCCCGCCTTGCTCGTGAGGATGGCGTGCACGCGCTTCGTCGGCGGGCCGCAGATGTCGGGGCCGAACATGATCGCGTAGGGGGAGTCCCCGCCGAAGTGCGCCTGGTCGATCGTGCTCGGCATGAGTTTGATGTATCCGCCGCCGCAGTCGAGCTTCTGCTCGTGCTTCACCGAGAACTGCGCGCGATCGGTCGAACGGAGGGTGAGACGACGGAACGTGGGAAAAGCGGCGGTCGTCAGCGGACGTTTCGAGGCGGGAGGGGGACGGGGCGGCGGGAGGCGGGAGGGCGTCGGGGCGCGGGTGCGAAAGGGGAGGGAAGACGCGCACCTGCAAGACGAGGGACTTGCCCTCGTTGGAGAAAGTCTTGCCCATGTCCGCGGAGATGGCGTAGAAGCGCGCGTCGGGACCGGTCTGGATGCCCCGGTCCGCGTCCGCGTCGCCGAACCACTTGCCCGCCGTGTGCGTGAACGCGCCCGCGGCGTTCTCGGACGCCTTCCAGTCGGACGCGACCCATCGGTCCGCCCATGAGTCTGCGAGTGGAGAGAGGGGCGAGAGCGTCAGCGCCGGCGCGGGGGATCGCGGCGAGGGGATCGACATCGCGCGCGCGGGGATCGGCGAAGCGCCGGAGACGGGACGCGATCCGGCGTTTCGCGTCCGCCGACAAGATGCGCGTGATGGCGGAAGGATCTGAGAGACGGAGCGCGCCACGCGCGCGTACCGTCGAAGGTCTCCTCGAAGTACACCTCGGCGGAAGCGATCGCGAAGGTCGCCGCGAGGGCGACGAGAAGCGTCGTGACGCGAGCCATCGTTGTCGTCGTGGTGAGGGGCGGGACGAGTGTGCGCTTCGTAAGCCTTCGAAGGTCGGTGTTTGTCGAAGCAGACGCTGCAGACCGAACCAGCGGCCCCGAAGTGTCACCTCGCGAAGAATCACCCGCGTGTGAGGCCCCGCGGCCTCGGACAGAATTCCGGCGCTCGCCCGCGGCACAAGAGCCGCGCGCGCGAACGCTCCGTCGTCGCACGTGTCACCCGCGTTCGAACTCGTCCGAGTTCTTTCGCCCCGCCCACTCGACTCGCGTCGCCCGCGCTCACTCTCGCGCGAGCCCCGCCCGTCGCGTCGATCGCCCCGACCCGCGTCCTGAAAAGATGGAGGTTGCCGACATCGCCGTCAAGCCCGTGAAGGAGTTCGCCAAGGACTCCTACCGCCTGGTCAGGAAGTGCACGAAGCCCGACCGCAAGGAGTTCACCAAGATCGCCCTTCGCACCGGTCTCGGGTTCGTCGTCATGGGGTTCGTGGGCTTCTTCGTCAAGCTGATCTTGTGCGTGCCCCCCCGTCGATCGAATTCGACGATCGTTCGACCGATCCTTCCCCCTCTCGGCCCGCTTTTCCGATCCCCCGCCCCGAACGTCCCGCTCACCCCGCACCCCCCCCCTCCCCTCGCAGCATTCCCATCAACAACATCATCCTCGCAGCGTGATCGGCGGAACGATCGGGCGCGAATCCGCGACGACCTTCGCGTGACGACTGATGAGAGCGCGGGGAGGGAGGGCGCGCGTCGTAGGATTGGGTTTGTTGGATGGCTCGCGAAGATGATCTGATTTCACTCTCACCCGCTCGTCGCCGCTCGCGCCGCTCGCGATCGCCTCTATGGATAATACCGCCGCCCCGCTCTCCCTCACCCTCGACGCGCAAGAAATCGACTCACGCGGTGACTTCGAGTTTTTCCAGGAGCGTCGTGGCGTACGTGGGGCTATAGTACTGCACGATTTCCTCCGGGTAGCAGCTCTTGATGACGTCGACGTACTCCTTGAGCGCGGTGCCGCTCTGCGCGTCGAGCGCCTGGCACGCCGCCAGCCCCCCGCCGGCGACGAAATCGTGCCGCCCCTGCGGATCGTTCGGCAGCACCTTGGAGATCTGGTGCACGACGAACTTCACCACCTCCGGGGGCAGCCCCGGCTCCTGCAGCGTCGCGTCCAGCGCCCTGAGGTCGGTGAGCTTCTCGATGATGAATCGCAGCGCCCTGACGCACTTCGTCTTGAGATCCTCGCCAGCGCTTCGGCTCGCGCCCACGGCGACGAGCTTCGAGAGCACGCCCGCGTCCGCCACCGCCTTGGCGTGGTCCGGCGTGTGCCTCCCGATCTGCCCGAGGCTCCACGCGCTCGCGCTCTTGACGTGGTCCTCCGGCTCCTCCGCGAGCGCGTTGAAGAGCGGCGCGATGCCCTTGCTGGCGATGACGGCGGTGGCGAGCGTCTCGGAGAAGGCGCCGATGTACCCCAGCGCCATGATCCCCGGCAGGCGGTTGTTGCTCTCGCTCTCGTCCACGTAATCGACCAGCGCGGCGACCCCGCCGTTGCTCACGATGAGCTGGGCCAGTTCGGGCGTGTGCTTCGCCACCTCGCGGATCGCCGTCGCCGCGTGCTTGCGGACGTACCCGTCGACGTCCTTGAGGCACATCAAGATGGACGGGAACACCTCCGCCTCCACCACCACCTCGGCGAGGTCGACGCTGTGCTTCGCGACCTGGCCCAGCGCGGCGCACACCTGGCGCTTGAGCTTGGCGTCCGGGGAGACGATCAGCGGCGCGAGGTAGGCGACCGCGCCCGCGTCCACGACCGCCTGCGCGAGCTCGGGGGAGTGCTTGGCGACGTCGGATAACGAGGACGCGGCGATGCGCTTCAGGCTGAGCTCGGGCTCCTGCACGCACAGGACGAGCAGAGGGATCGCGCCCGCCTCCACCACCGTCGCCGCGAGGTCCGCGTTGTGGCCCGCGATGTACCCGAGCGCCCACGCCGCGGACTCCTTCACGCCGGGGTCGAACTCCTCGAGGCACTGCACGAGGGAATCCAGGGCGCCGGAATCCACGACCGCCTGCGCGAGGGGGGGGGAGTGCTTCGCCACCGCGCGGAGGACGAACGCCGCGGCCTGTTTGTAGAACCGGTTCTGCTCCGAGAGCGAGTACACGAGCTGGGGCAAGATCTCGTTCGCGACGACCGCCTCCGCGAGGTGGTCGCTGTAGTTCGCGAGCCGCCCGAGCGCGATCGCGGCGGACTGTTGGATGCTGAGGAAAGAAAGATGGCGGGGGGGACGACGGTCAGCGAGAGGCCATTTCGGGAATTGACGCCCCGGGGGGGGGGCAGCGGGGGGCCGACGAACGAGCGAAGCGGCGCGCGACCGCGCGCGAGATCGCGCGCGAGTCGACGCGAAGGACAACCCCCGCGCCGAGAGGACGCGCGGCTCACCTCGGGACGTTATCCAGGAGGAGCGGGCGCAGGAGCGCCATCACGCCCGCGCTCTGCATCGGCTCGATGTTTTGCGGGCGCGTCGCGAGCTCCGCGACCGTCTGGACGAAGGTGACCCTGTCCTTCTGGTACTTCTCGAACACCTGGAGCACGGCGCGCGTGGACGCCATGGTGCGAGCGGAACGTGAAGCGCGGCGTTCCTCGCGTCTGACGTGACCTCGACAGAGAGGGGGACGCGCTCCCGCAGATGTTTGGAGGCGGCTTCCTCTTTTGGGCCAAAAGACGGTGGAGGAAGGTCGTCGTGCCGCGGCGGGGGGGAAGCGGGGCCGATCGGAGAATCGGTTTCAAAAAACGAGTTTGACCGTGGACGACGCGCCTGTGACGATGAGAATCGGTTTCAATGCGCGTTTGACCGTGGACGCCGCGAGCTTCGGTCGCGGATTTTCAGCCAGCTCATCAGCTCCGAACCCGGGTCGAACTTCGACGGAAAACGCCCCGCGCGACCCGCACCCGTCCGTCTTCCCCCGCGCGCCCTCGCCACCGAGCATGTTCCTCTGCTCATCGCCCTCCCCGCCCTCGCGCGCGCGGTCGCGCGCCCTCTTCCTCGCGGCTTGGACGCTCGCGGCGGCGTGCTTCCCCTCCTCAGCCTCCGCGGCGCTGACGTTCGACACGACCACCAAGCTCCTCGGCGGGACCATCAGCGGCGCGACGATCCCGAGCGTGACGAGTACCCCCGCGGCGGCGGCTCTGCTCGGCGCGGTGGGTTACAGCACGGACGCGAACCTCATCTACGGTCCGTTCGAGGCCGGGTTCGGCGGGAGCTCCGCGACGGCCACGTCCACGCGCGACGCCCGCCCCCCGTACCCGTGCAAAGACGGGAACACGTACGAGGGCTACTGCCCCGGCGGCATGGACGTCGGGACGTGCAAGGCCGGCCTGTTCAACTCGTGCCCGTCCGGCACGGTTCGAACCGAGCTCTTCATGGACCAGTGCGGCGGCCACGCGAACCCGTACCACTACCACACCGACATGGTGTGCCACTACGACCCGGACGCGGCCGGGCACAGCGGCTTGATCGGCGTCATGCTCGACGGCCGCGCGTTGTTTGGCCGGCACGAAACCACCGGCGCCGCGCCCGCCGACCTCGACGCGTGCGGCGGCCACGTCGGCGCCGTCCCCGCGTACGCGGAGTGGGGCGTGCCGGAGGGGACTTCCATGTATCACTACCACGCGCAGACCAAGCCGCCGTTTTTGCTCGGGTGTTACGGCCCGGTCGCGTCGGTGAGCGCGTGCGAGGCTCTGTACTCGAGCGGCACTCGGCGGTGCGACGGCGCGACGCAGTCCGTCGCCTTCTCCGACGCGAGCTTCTCCGTGGACTACGACCTGTGGTGCCCGTGCTTCGCCGACACGTACGAGGTCCCCGCCGTCGCCCCCGAGCTCGTCACCGCGAGCGTCGTCTCGGGCGCCTCCGGACGCTGGGGAGGGGCGTCCGCGGTCCTGGCGGGCGTCGCTTTTTCTCTTTCGATCGGCGGGTTGTTCTGATGAAGCGGAGCGTCGAAGCGGAGCGTCGAAGCGGAGCGAACGCGTACGATAAAAGCGAGACCATTCATCAGCGTTCGCTTCCTGTTCGACTTCTCTCGCTCTCGCCTTCACTCTCTCTCTCGCGTAGGTATCAGTACGACTTGGCGAAGATGCACACCTCCTTCGCGGGCGCCCCCGTGAGCAGGCACGCGTGCGGTCCCTCCGGCTGGTCGAACGGGAAGCACCTGATGGTCGCTCCCGTCTCCTCCTTGATCTCCTTCTCCTGCTCGTCGCTCCCCTCCCCCCCGCCCCGCGCCCACTTCCCCGCCGCGATCGCAGCCTTGAGCTCGTCGTACGAGTGCACGTCCACGATGTTCTCGTCGCGGAACGCCGTGGCTTCTCTCAGGAGCGACGCCTGGACGTCCTCGAGCGTCTCGCGGATCTTCGCGACGAGCGCGTCGGGCTCCGCCGAGACCCCAAACTCCTTGCCCTCCTTCCCGGGGACGTCGCGCCTGGCCACGACGCACGCGTTCTTCGCCACGTCCTTCGGCCCGACCTCGACGCGAACGGGCACGCCCTTCATCTCCCAGTGGTTGAACTTCCACCCGGGCGAGTTCCTCGTGTCGTCGTCCAGCTTCACGCGCACGCCCGCCGCCTCCAGCGCGTCGACGATCTTCGCCGCCGCCTCCGCCACCGTCTCCTTGTCCTTGTTCTTCTGCGCGATGGGCACGACGACGACCTGAATCGGCGCGAGCTTGGGCGGCAGCCGCAGGCCCGCGTCGTCGCCGTGGGTCATGATGATGCCGCCGATCAGGCGCGTGCTCACCCCCCACGAGCTCTGGTGGACGTGTTTCTTCTTCCCGTCCTCGTCCAGGAAGACGGTGTCGAACGCCTCGGCGAAGTTGCTCCCGAGGTTGTGGCTCGTCCCCGCCTGCAGCGCCTTGCGGTCGCCCATCATCGCCTCGATCGTGTACGTGCAGTTCGCGCCCGCGAAGCTCTCCACCGCGGACTTGCGCCCGACGACCACGGGCATCGCCGCGACGTCCTCCGCGAACTCGCGGTACGCCTCGATCATCTGAATCGCCCGCGCCTCAGCCTCCGCGCCCGTCGCGTGCGCGGTGTGCCCCTCCTGCCACAAAAACTCCAGCGTGCGGATGAACGGCCGCGTCCGCATCTCCCAGCGGTGCACGTTCGCCCACTGGTTCACGAGCACGGGCAAGTCCCGGTAGCTCTGGATCCACTGCGAGAACATGTGGTTGACGATCGTCTCCGACGTCGGGCGCACGACCAGGGGCTCCTCCAGCTCCTTCCCGCCGCCCTGCGTGACGACGGCGAGCTCGGGGGCGAAGCCCTCGACGTGCGACGCCTCCTTCGTGATGAACGAGTACGGGATGAGCTGCGGGAAGTACGCGTTCTCCACGCCCGTGGACTTGAACTTCGCGTCCATCCACCTCTGGATCCCCTCCCACAGCGCGTAGCCGTACGGGCGGATCACCATCGTGCCGCGCGCGGGGCCGTAATCCGCGAGCTCGCACTCGCGAATGACGTCCAGGTACCACCGCGAATAATCCTCGCTCTTGGGCGTGACGCCCACGTCGAGGGTCTTCTTCGACGACGACGCCGGCGACGCCTCCGAGCTCCCCGCCGCCTCCGCGGGGGGCGGGTTCTCGAGGTCCGCGGCGACCTTCTTGAGCGCGAGGAGCTTGGCGACCTCGGCGTCCACCTCGTCCTTGCTCGCCTCGCCGGCGTTCTTCTTCTCCTTGATGGCGCGCACGACCAGGCCCTGCGCCGCGGCCGCCTCCTGCGCGGCGGCGATCTCGGCGGGGCTCGCGCTCGTGGCGGCGGCGGAGAAGGCGAAGGAGGAGCCGCGAGCGCACGAGCGGAGTCGGCCGCCGGGGGAGGGGAGCGCGCCGACGCGTCCGAACGACGCGAGCGGCGCCGCCGAGAACGCCGCGCGAGGCGACGCCGGTTGGGGCGAGGAGGAGGCGGATCGCGAGGAGGCGCGGACGAACGCCGCGCGGCGCGCGACGCGGCCGACGCCGGAGGCGGTGACCTTGACCGCCTGGCGCACACACATGGCGTCGCCGCGGGCCACGGCAAAAGACATGGAACGGTGCGTGGGCGCGAAAACCGTGAGCGCGCGCGCGTGCACAGTGCCCTATCCGCACGAGTAAAGCGACGCGGAAAAGCACCCCGCGCGCGCGGATGACGTCGACGGGTTGGCCTTTCGGTTCGCGTTCGACGCTTGACCCGCGTCGTCGGTCACGCGTCGCCGATTTGAAACCCGGACCCGACCGCCGCTCCCCGATCGAATTGGAATATTTAGACTAACCAACTTTCAAACGCGATCCTTCGCGCCTCGCGCGGCACACCGTCGCGGCGCCTCGTGCGACGCGCGGCTTCCATCCAGGCGACGCTCTCCTCGCCCTCGATCGCGACACGCGCTCGTCTCGCTCCGTTGATCGCACCTCGCGCGCTCACGCGTCTTCGCCGCGCGCGACTCGCGCCAACGCACGCGCGCCATGTCGGCCCCCTCGATGCGCCTCTCCGCGCTTCGCGCCGGCGCCGACGCGCGGCTTCGCGCGTCCCCGCACCGGGACGCGCTCGTCGCCGCGCCGCGCAATACCGCCGCGCTCCGCTCGCGCGCCTCGTCGCGGACTCGTCGCGCGGCGCTCGCTCGGGCCGATCGCGAGCG
>MDSW01016460.1_pt1 | contig 10252 bp, 12 predicted proteins | sample 811171 | NCBI WGS metagenome assembly MDSW01 (sample SAMN05326641, study PRJNA326480) | marine metagenome | isolation source: seawater | place: Atlantic Ocean: North West | collected 2012 | reverse complement strand
TCATGCAATGGGACGTTGGAGAAGCCGTGATGAGTCACAGAATACCGAGGACCTTCTAAAGTGCTTAGACCACCCTGCAACCACTGTATTAGGCCACCCTACTGGAAGAATCCTTCAGGGCAGAGATGGTTACGAAGTAGATTTACACACTGTTTTGGAATACATGTCTGAAGCAAATAAGGATGGCACGCTGAAAGCCGTTGAACTAAATGCATCACCATACAGATTAGATTTAGATTGGAGACTCTGTAAGAGGGCCAAAGAATTAGATGTGCCAGTGGTAATCAACCCTGATGCACATTCAATACAAGGGCTTGGAGATATCGACTATGGAGTTATGGTTGCTAGAAAGGGCTGGCTAGAGAAGGCTGATGTTCTGAATTCTCTTACCGCTGATGAGTTAGTATCGAGGTTGGGTGATTGAATGAGGTTTTTGAGAGCATTAATTATTGGATTCTTATCGATATTCCCTGGGACTATCGTTGGATATTTGGGATGGCTAGCAACTGGTGGAGTCGAGGACAATTATTCGCTCGAAGTAGTATTTTTCTGTAACATCGTTCCCTTTGGATTTGTGTTCATAGGATTCTTATGGTCATGGGTAAATGGTGAAGAATACGGTGTAAAGTATCAGGGATGATAACATGAAGCGTTCTGAAAAGGCATCGATCATTTTGGAAATGCTCGAAGAGTATTATCCTGAAACGCCCGTGCCTCTAGACCATGAAAACCCATTCCAATTGCTTGTCGCTGTACTCATGAGTGCTCAAACCACTGATAAGAAAGTCAACCAAGTCACTCCAGAACTTTTCCGCCAAGGCCCAGATGCACAGAGTATGTCCAAACTATCACCTGAAACAATTCAAGGAATTATCAGAGAAGTAGGTCTAGCACCTACAAAAGCTAGAAACATATCCAAGTTATCTAAAATTCTTGTCGATTCATACGAGGGTCAAATTCCTAACACCTTCGAAGGACTAGAGGGATTACCAGGAGTAGGTCACAAAACAGCAGGTGTTGTGATGGCTCAAGCATTTGGTGTTCCCGCATTCCCAATCGACACCCACATCCACAGACTTGCAGCACGATGGGGATTATCCAATGGGACAAATGTTGTCAAAACTGAAAAGGACCTCAAGGCTATTTTCCCAAAGGAATCCTGGAACAAATTACATCTTCAAATTATATTCTTTGGCAGAGAATACTGTCCTGCTAGAAACCATGACCTAACAAAGTGTCCAATTTGTTCATGGGCAGCAACTAAGAAGAGAATTGCTGAAGAGATGAACTCTCGCTAACATCTTCAAACCCTCTCATTGGGTCGATTACCCCTGGCCCACCTAATACCCAAAGTAGGACATCCGCCATACCTTTTGCTCTGGCATATTTTGCAGCAGCCCTTCTGCAACCGTCCTTATCCTTGACTCTTTTACGATGTTGGAATTTTGATTTTTGTTCATACATTTGCTCTTGTGCCTCAGCGAGCATCCATTCAATCTCAGTCCAAGAACGAGAATAGGCAGGAGTAAATTCATCGATCATTACGCCAACTTCCTTTGCTGAATCCAACCTTCTTTCATTAACCTGAATCCCCAAAACATTAGCAATCCTGCAATTAGCAGTTCTACTGTGAAAGCAACCCAATGTACAATTTCTGCCATGGTTGTCGCACAGACAACATAGGGATGTCATCTATCTTAGTAGGATAGATACTAGACTATATTCTATTTTCATGTAGTGAACAAACTGGAAGCGCCATCCAAGATGAATGATGAAACTAAACTGGCTAATGCGGCAATCCAAAGCAACTGAATCATTTGACCAATAGCACTAGTGAATCCTCCACCTCGTAGACGAGTTGCAATAAAAGAGACGGCTAATACTTGAATCAAAATTAGTATTGATGCTATGACTTTGAACATGAAAATATTGTTTTCAACCGCACTGGGGTCTTCCATAACAGGTAACACGAAACCACCCGCTGCATCTGTTATTGAGCCGATATCTGTTGATTCTGCAAGGCTTGAAGCAACTCCTGCGATGGTTTCTCCCAATTGAAGTACAATTGATATTGTTACATTCAAAGAAACAACTGACGAGATTAGCAATCCAAGAGCAACACCCCACATCGTAGATGCGGATAGACTTCTTCTTCTGCGTAATGATAGAAGGTTGGTAATCGAACGAGAAACCAAATCTGCAGTTGCTGCAGGTTCACCTGAAGACTGTGAACCTTCAATGTAAATTCGATTGTATCTGGAAATTACAGCAGAATTTGTGTCAGCTGCGAAATAATCCCATGCTCTTTCACTATCGATTCTAGTTGATAGCCGCTTCTCTAAGCGATCTATCGATGCGTCTAACATTCCAAAGTCGATTCCACGCAATGCTTTGATTGTGGCGCTTGGTTCAGCACTTCTAGCCTGAGCAGTACCGCCAAGAGCACGAATAAAATCAGGATATGCTTCATCTCTTCGAAGAACCTTCCTTTCTTCTCTTTGAACTAAAGTAGAAGGTATGAGTAAAGGAGTAAGCGGTATTGCTAGCAAAATCAAACCATATTTGTCCCAACTCAAGGTCAGTCCTTCCCAATACGTGATTACTACACCAATGGTCAGCAACAGAAGGAGAATACTAACTATTCCTGCACCTAACCATGTTTGCCTAAACAATAGTCGGAACGGGGTTTCAAACTCATCTCTAGCGAATGTCTGGTCATCAGGAATGGTGGCTCTAAATGCAAATAGTGCACCGATTTGAATAATCACGAACAAGAATCCTGCAAGCAATAACCATCTAATGCGTGTTGCAACCTCGATTGGAGTCTCATCCCCTCCAGTACCAATCTCGAACAAGACCAAGTGAATACCAGCCACTACCAATCCGAATAGACCTGCTGAAACCAAAGAAACGTAGATTTCTTTCATGGTGTCAACACTCTCTAATCTAGTATCGTAGAGTGTATTGTACTGTTCAGCAACAGTTTCCTGCTCAGCACGCATGAAAGCATCGATAGGCTGACCTGCTTCAATAGAGAAAGCCATTCGATCTAGGAAATCAGACCATAGTGGTGAAGGAGATTGCTGAGCAACTATTCTAGCAGCTTCAGGAAGAGATGTATGCCATTTGTCTACAAGAGTTTCAATTCGCTTGACCTCTTGTGCTAATTCACCATAATCTTTCATCTGACGTAAGATATCGAAAATGGTACTTGCTCCAACTTCACCTAGAGATAAAATACCCATTCTTGTGATGAACATGTGCATTTCTTTCTCAATCTTCAACGCCGAACGATTGACTTCAAGAACCGGGAAATAAATCGCAGCGCCACCCGTTAGCAAAGGAAGTAGAATCAACAAGAATATCCCTGTAAATCCAGCAAATAGGCCGCCTTCAGAAAATCCGCCTGTAAGCCAAATCATCAAAGCAGCAGAGATTAATCCTGCTAGAGCCGAAGGTAAAACGAAGAATACTAAGAATCTGGAAACAGGCATTTCCAAACGGCGCAAGGCGATTTGCCATATCGCCATTCGTTCCATTTTATCATCTCCAAATTCAGCGTTCAGTGATACTGACCCAAGTGTCTATTGCGGCTCGGAAGGCTTCCCAGCCACCATTGTAGTACAGATTCAGCAAATCGAAAACATCGTCATAATGAGTCAAACCTCTATCGACCATTGTTTGAAGTGCCTCGGTTCTACGCATCACTTCGTCATACACATCTCTCTTGTTTTCAAAACCAGCTAATGCAGCGATTTTGTTCTCTAACAAGTGAGATTGGAACATACCACGGAAGTAGTGCTTGTCTTTGATTGGGTCCCATTCGAACATACCTCTGGTCAACACACCATCACTGTGCTTATTGTAACCAATAACCTCGTCAATACCGGTAATACGCCTTGCAATTCCACCATTCAATTCTACAACTTCTTGGAAAATTGCGAAGTTTAGGTTATCGAAGAAACGGATTGGAACATTGATTGGGTCACCGGTAAATCTCTGAATCATTTTGACGATAGAGGATGCGTGGAAAGTTGCAATAACTGGGTGACCAGTCTGCATAGCCTGGAATGCAGTTGCACCTTCTACACCACGTATTTCACCGATGATGATGTATCTTGGTCGAGAACGTAATGCCGCTTTTAGCAAATCGAACATTTCAACTCTGCTCTCTTCGTTCTTAGAATCTCGAGTGACCAATCGTTGCCATATTTTGTGTCGTACTTTTACTTCAGGAGTATCTTCTGCTGAGTATATCTTTACGTTATGGTCAATGAAAGGAAGTATCGCATTCAATGTAGTAGTCTTACCAGACGCTGTTTCTCCACTAACCAAAACCGACATACCAAATTCTAAGCACATCCAAATGTATGCAGCAACCTGTGCACTCATAGTACCCCATTGGACCAACTGAGTTACAGAAATTGTTTCTTCAGCGAACTTTCTGATGGTGAAAGATGGACCTAGCATAGATACATCGTCTGAGAATATGATATTGATACGAGAACCGTCAAGCAATGCACCGTCAATAATTGGTTTGTTATCGGAAACTGGGCGTCCAATACGCTCAGACATCGCACGCAAATATCTAGCAAGCAGATCTCTTTCTCGGAATCTGATATTGGAAGTCACCATTCCAAACACTTTGTGATCCATGTGAACGTGTTTCAATCCAACCGAGTGAATATCTTCCAGCATTTCGTCAGAAAGCAAAGGCTCTAACGGTCCATTTCGGATTAAATCTCGAATAATGGTATAGCGCAATCTATCTCGCTGTTCTTTGGTTACGGTGATTCTTTTGTCATCCATTCCCAAGACTTCCCATACACGCCCTTGTCGACGTGTTGCAGACCTTGCATCGCTGTCTAGAATTGTATATCGATCAATCATTCCAGACAAGATATTCTCGAATTCATCGTCCGTAGTAAAGGAAGGAGCACTTGGGGCTTCTTGGAGTAGGACTTCGATCAATGTTCTGCGAATATTTTCTTCTTCATCTGTGAGTTGAGGTTCAAGACCAAACCACAGCGTTTGCCCTTCTGAACCATCAGAATCAACAGGGCGATACATGTGAACAAAAATCGGTTCTTTAGTGATATAAATCAGATTCATTGGCTCAATTTTGCGAGCGTCACGGTCTAGAGGGCCGTAGTAATATGGACGACTACCATATTTTGCCTCAAAATCACTGACCCACTGTGCTACGTGAGGATGGGCAGCCATGACCGATTCAAGGTCTCCCCTTTGGAATTTGAGTTCCTCATCTGGCATCAGCTCACCGCCGTGATATCTACGATGAAGCCCATGTATGGCTCAACACGCCATCCAACGCTTGATTGAACAGGCCCTGCCGCCCTAAGGAATCTGGTTACAACAATCGTTCTCTTGATTTCTCCACCGACGAATCCTGATTGCATATCGAGTAATACTTCACAAGAAGAGCGCATCTTGTGCAACAATTTTTCATCCATCTCGGTTGGGTCAATGGTCAATAATAGAGAGCGAGATTCACTGCAAACTCTTCGCAGTTTTTGTAGTACTTTCACTTGTTCAGAGGATTCAAGTCCAGTAGGCATCAATGCCGATGCTGAATCCACAACAACAACATCTGACTTCTCGATCGCTTCAGAGTCAAGGACATCGAATAGATCCACGCCTTCTTTGGCATCTGCAATAACACCGAAGCGGGAAAAGATGAGTAATCTGCCACTAGCGATTGATTCGGTTACAGGGTAACCAATGGATTCCATTTGTTCAATCCAACCACGTGTGGTTAACTCGGTTGTTACTACCAGGACTTTGTAGCCATTTTCAAGCAAACCGAATACCAACCTTTGGCTGACTAATGATTTACCACTACCTACATCTCCTTGTATCATCCAAAGACTGCGATTGGGTAATCTAGCACCCATAGCATTTGCTAGGCTGTCCTGTTCGAGTGTAAATTCATACCCATCTTCTACGGGTTTAGGAGGCTCATCAAACACTTAATCTCACCTCGGCTGTTTCAGAATCAGTACCTTGAATACCATCGCTAACCGTAGATTGAACAATGATTGTGACTGTTGCTAAATCATTATCTAAATAATTGAAACTTGAATCGGAAACTGTGACTTCTAGGACATAGTCTGTAGCCCATACGCCGTTAGCAGGATAAAGTGTAGCAGCACCAACTACTGAGGATGATACACCATCTACGAATATAGTGAATGATGATTTATCCAAAGGTCTGATGCCTGTATTTTGGAAATAAAGGGTGATTTCTTGGTTTGCGCCAGAAGTATCTAGCAATGTGTCTCCTCTATCACCACTAAAGGAAACATCTGTTTCAGCATCGGCAACCTTACCACGGTTATTTTTGCCATTCGCTTGGGCAACATCGCCCCACGACTCCAGTAATACGACTGAAGCTGCTCCGCTGATCAATAGAGAAGTCACAAGCAAAATCATTGTACTTGCACCACCATCTGCCATCAAATCACCTCAAACAACTCTCGTGGCCTTGGTTTGACCATCGATGGTTACAGCGATTCTGGTCGCAGTAACATTTGCATTATCGTATATGAATTCAAAAGTCTCACCTGGGAAGATGGTATTCGGAGAATAACCATCAATCCCAGATGAGAGGTTGATTGGAGCACCACCGTCGGTAAACAGCCACGAAAAGTCAGTAACAATGTCTGTACTTCCTTCATTGGTGATATTGGTAAAAACCAATTTCCCAATCGTTGCTGATATGTTCAGGTTGGTGCCCGTGTTTGGACCTACTACCTCGAGATAGTATAGTGAGGGAGTGTAGAGATACGATGATCCGTAGTTAAGGACATCTAATCCAATAACCGTACCTCCCGAGATTTGTAGGTTTGCGAGGAAAGAGCCTGCGCTACCATTCACTTCAACTTGGCCTGCCGAATAACCGGTTCCGCCATTGTTTATTGTAAATGATACCACTGCTCCATCAACGTTGTTCGCGTTCTCAATAGTAAATTGAGCGATGGGTTCAGCAGTTGCCTCGATCTGTGCGATGGAATCATCCACCTGAGATTCGAGAGTAGCCATTGCTAATGCAAATACTACGAGCAAGGAAGTTCCTACAACCATTGCTCCAACTGCTACGCTACCCATTCACTCTTCACCTCTGAGAGCTCGTGCTCTTCTCCAATTGGAGATTAGAGCCGAGAATGTCAGCAATTCTCTGTGTGGCAAGTGGTCTTCTAAGGCACTCTCTGTATCACCAGGAGCGGCCATTTGGACAATTGCCAGCACATGCTTTCCTTCATCTGATGTTAGCATTCCAGAACTCATAGCCTTCTGAGTGAAGGATACGGCTGCCATGCCAGTCAAATTGTCAAGCAGAAGTGCTGCAACAGTCGGCGCACCGACTGTTCCATCTCCTCCATCTCCTAGATGCGCTGGCGCAACTAGGAATGGATTCGATGCTAAGGCTTGAGCTTCGTACAACTCCAACAGAGGGGCTGAATCTTCAGACATCATACGTTCAGAAGCTTCTCCAGAGATTATCTCACCAGAGGATGTGACAATTGTGTCACCTTCCGCAAGTTCGACATCTCCTGAATCGCCATCTGAAGCAGCACGAGTTACCGCACCGCCGTCATCAATTCTAGATTCAACTCTGTTCAGAACATCTTCAACCTGATCTAATCGACTGGATATCAGGCGTTCTATGCCTGATGTGTCAAGATTAGCCTGCACTGGTGCAGATGCTGCTCCTGCAGCGGTTGGCAATGATCCTGAGCTGTTGAGACGTGCTCTAGTCGGTCCAGGGGCAATAGTCCATGCGTCCTCTTCAGTTAACTCGCCTTCTTCAGGCATTGGAACTTGCTCGACCGCTATGTTGGACATAACGCGCAAGCGCTCCTCTGAGAGGTCGTCTTGGATTTCCCCAGACTTTTCACTGCTACCGAATGGCCAAGCCATTTCAGTACCTCCTAATTCTCAATGAACCCCATCGCTCCAAAGAGCGAATAATTGGGGTTCAATTCGAATCAGATAACCAGTGTTCCTCTAGTTGTGTCTGAGATGTATAGCGTCTCGTAAGTTGAGCCGCCGCCTTCTACGTGAATCCACAGTGTAATTTCTGCGTTGATCCCGACAGATGTTGCAGAGCAATCATCACCAGGAGCTGCGTTCATCACAAGAGCGTATGTCACACCAGGTTCGAGATTGTCAGTTACTGCTGCTCCTCCGACATCATCGACATCGGTTGCTGCTGCAAATGTTCCCGAAACATACTGGTAGTTACCACCTGTATCTTCACAAGTCATCTGGAAATCAGTTGTAGTCTCATCTAGAACTTCAGAACCTGGAGCGGTTTCGAAGTATACTAGGTAAGATGCTGAATCATCAAAGACAAATATAGAGTTCACAGTAATCTTTCCTGAGATTTCTTGCTGTGTATCAGAACCTGTCTGTTGAGCGTTTTGTTGCAATTTTTCACCGGTTTGGATGATAACTGCGGAAGCTACTGCTGCCACAAGAATTAGTGCGATGAATACAATCATTGCACCGATACCAATTGAACCGATTTCATCATTCTTAATTTCGTTTCTCTTCATCATAATCACCTCAAACAATAGTGTCTCCCTGTGTTATACTCTGGTAGAATAGAGTCTCGTATGTTGAACCGCCGCCGTTAGCGGAGATTACCATAGAGTGCTCTTCATTCAAAGCTGGAGCGCAAGAGTTTCCTGCACCGCCACCGACTGTTAGGTCGATCATGTAGGTCTCTCCTGGGTCAAATTGTGCAACACCGGTTGCACCATCTAATTCAGTAGATGCGGACAGATCTCCGTCAACAACAGCAGGAGTACCTGCACCATCGTCACAGATAACAGCCCAATGGACTGCGTCATCTGCAATTGGTTCAGACCCTGGAGCTAATTCAAAGACCATTGTGATCTCTTCAGCACCAGCACCTTGGTCACCGACCCAGACAGTAATAATCGAGATTTTACCCGATATTTCCTGTTGTGTGTCGCTTCCCGATTGTTGTGCGTTCTGCTGCAACTTTTCACCCGTTTGGATGATTACTGCGCTTGCAACTGCGGCAACCAGGATAAGAGCAATGAATACAATCATTGCACCAATTCCGATTGAACCCCAATCGTTTGTTTCTTCGTTCATATTTTTCTTCTGCATTGGTTTTCACCTCATTTTTTTTCATTTATCGTATCTCTACAATCCTCCCTCACGGCTAAACCGCCGCAGGTTGGAATCTGATTAGGCGGTGGATTCACCTCCATCGCCCATGTCTATGACCAGTGGCATAACCACCACTCCTGTTTCATCTGGAGAGAGTTTCTGTACCAATGGTACAACCTCTGCTTTGTATCCAGGTGGCATCCAAGGTTGCAACAACAGGTCACGAATTGTCTCCATGCTTCGATTTTGAACACGCATGGTTACTTTGACCTGGCCTGCTGAAATCTCATAGCCGGTTTGTATTGCTAATTTTCTTGAAAGTGGAATCTCATCTAGAGCAAATCTCAATCCAGGTTTAACTTCGAATCTAACCAAGATGACATCACCTGGTCGAATAATTGGTAGATCGATTGATTCTGGAACACATTGCCATCCTTCTGGTACAGGAGGTGCTAAACGCATCTCAGGCATTGGTCGAGAACCATCATTACAGATTCTTACAATCATTATTCCATTATCTCCACCAGCTGGCCATCGAGTATCGACTCCCAACCAGAAATTCCTGAATAAGAACGGGTTCAAAGCAACTGCAGAATCAACGACCAAGTCTCCTATCAATTGTTCTACTTCATCCGCAGCATAGCCTACTTCACCTATTTCTGCAGCACCTGTTGCATTGCGCAATCTTCGAAGAATAATTTCTAACTCGGCCTCAGTAAGTGTCTTTTCTTTGAGAAGGCGATTTAACATCGCAATATTTCTTCTCAATTCTACAACGTCTGATTCGACTGTTGCTAGGGCCTTCTCAGCTCTTCTTACAGACCTCTTAGCACGCATTAGTTTGTGTTGCTCAAGACTGGTTCTTGCATCGTTGATATCATATTCCGTGGCACTCAGAGACGAGTCGTCACGAGATACACCGTATACTATGTGTTCTAACTCTCTACTAGCCTGAATCAATCTGTCAGCACTTGTTTGAGAGTCGCGAATTACTCTTCGAGCGTCTTCAAGGTCAGAAACTCCAACATCATATTCCTCATCAGTCATCGTCTTTCACCTCCTCCTCCTCGGCTTCATCTTCGAATAAATC
>MDSW01113737.1_pt1 | contig 10253 bp, 10 predicted proteins | sample 811171 | NCBI WGS metagenome assembly MDSW01 (sample SAMN05326641, study PRJNA326480) | marine metagenome | isolation source: seawater | place: Atlantic Ocean: North West | collected 2012 | reverse complement strand
GTGTGTCAGTGTCTGTGTTTTTCGACTTTCAAATCAATGGGTAGATCTTGATCAAATTCGTCCACTGACGGCAAAAACTGAGCTGCTTTTGGAAAATTATGAAGTGTGATTACTTCAAAGAATTTTCCCTTTCCTTGGCAGAATCGACATTTGGGACCGATTTCTTCCAATAGTGAAATAGTCATTCTGACACCCTGTTTTTAAACATTAAACCTGCTAACCAATTTTTGCTAAAATTTTCTGAAGCTGTTCAAAAGTCGAAAACGAATATTTTAACCTACCAATATCAACACCGTCGTTATAACCATTTTCGACAAAAATGAAATCAACTTTGGCGTTGCTGCAAGCGTCTTGGTCGGTCTTGCCATCACCTATCATCATCGCTTCCTTAGCGTCGAGCCTATAAAAATCTAAGCACGTGAATAATCTATCTGGGTGAGGCTTAGGTTTTGAGCTAATGCTGCCCCCTACGATTATCGGAAAAAACCTCTCTAGGTCAGTTTGCTTTAAACTCTGAATTAATGATTTTTGCGGCTTGTTAGAACATACACCTAGGGGAAAAGGTTTACTCAAAGCAAATAGAGCAAAACACTCAACCCATTTATAAATTAACTTTTTGGGAGTTTTGATTTTATTGTATCTCTCACGAAATTTTTTTAACCATCTGCTAGTAGCGTCGCCCCTTGTGCAGAGACAATTCTTAATTAGCTGATTACCACCAGAGCCAATCCAAGGTTCAATATCGTCAAGTTTAATGGGCTGCATATTCATTTGACCCCTAAATTTGTTAATAATTTCCATAGTCAAAGGAGCTGTATGTACCAGCGTACCATCAAAATCAAAGATTATTAACTTTTTCATAAACTACCAAAAAAAGAAATTATCTTAATTTAAGTAAAAATTACATACGTTATCATAAATTTCACTTCCGCTGCTAACATAAGCTTTCTCCAGTTTACTCTTCAGATTTCGTCCGATACATTCAATACTGGTGGACACCTCAATGGAGGAGTATAATACTTCGAACTCTCTTTAATCCAATATTGCCCTAACAAAAATATCCGGTCAGCAAGCGCGTCTTTGACATCATCATAACTAGGCAACTCTTGAACAGAGCCAATAAAAAAAAGGCAAAGTGACCGCATTAAATACTCGTGAGTTATGCCTTGCTCTCGATACATTTTACCCTGAGCCCTAAAAGTAAGAAACAGATACTTTCCACAAAGATACAAATATGCGCTATAAAATGCTTTTGAATTAAATTCTTTTTCATTTTGAAGTTTTTGTTTATCCACAAATCCCTCATATAGAGCGTTTCGAAGGGCAACGAACTGATCAATTCTTGTACCCAATGAGAATGGTCCAAAATAATCTTTTGTCTCCTCTGGTCGGTAGGTTTCAGCTTCACCCCGCAAGCATGCTACAATTGGAGACATTATTGTTTTCGTGTTGGCACCGGTTAATATGTTCAGGTATAGATGCGGGTACCACTGATTAGCATGAATATTATCCTCGAGACGCTGCGGAATATTAAAAGAATTTAACAAAGGATTATTATAAATTTGGCCCGTGATGTAGTTACCGTTCAATCCGTTTTCTATTCCTTCTCCCCTTTCAAAGACTCTCTCACTATAAGTTATCGTGGGCTCCCCTGACAGTTCAGATGTAACACCAATACTGGTACGAATACCACCAATATCCCTGTTCTCTTCTAAAAAAGGGACCAGTTGTTCAAGTGCCTCTAGGACCGGCATATCTTCATCACTAACAACTATAAAAAATTGAGTTTCTACAAGTCGAAAAAGTGACACCAAGTTGCCTTCAAACAAGCCATTTTTTTTGTGCCGGAAATATCTCAACCTATCCGAAGAACTTGCTAATCTCTTTATTTTCTTATAGTCGTCACTGTATTTTATGGACGCATTGTCAGCCACGAGAATTACCCAATTATTGGACAAACGAGGCAAAAGTTTTCTAATAGTTGCAAGCAACCTTTTGCCCCTATTATAAGTTGGGAAACATATCGTTCCAATAGGCTTTTTATTATCTGTTAGGTCCATTTGTCATCTCTATCAAATATTTGCATGTAGAGATTATGCAAGCTACGAGCCAAAACTTTCAAAATACTTGCGCTAAAATAAGTCATATGCCGTCACTAATCTAAATGCAAATGAAAGATTTTTTACAATTACAAGTATCAACCCATTAATAAAAATACCTTTTTCTGAAAGCAAAATAGGCCACAATAATCGCCAGAAAATAATAATTATTGCGTAACAAAAATGGTATAATCACATTGCCCTGCGCGACCTTAGATGAATAAGTTTTAATTGCACGTTTGAAAATTGGCCTCTGGCAATTTTTCTTCCAGAAATTGGCCACATAATAAAAATCCTTAATACTACGAATCTTGACGCACGACCTTACACTGTAGATTATCAGGTAAGCACCAATACAATGCAGAATTAGTAGTCTCAACTCCTCGCGGTCAAAATTGTTCTTAACCATATAAGCTCGCGAAGATTTCACAGCGGAAATAAAACTGAGCTGTTTTGAAAGGTCAACTTTGAAACCAAACGTAGCTTTATTTCTATTACTTTCACCAATAGCTACTGTGTGCTCGTAAAACGAATTGTTAACAAATTGCACACCACCAGTTTGCTTAGACAGAAATCGAAAAACAAATTCTGTATCCTCGCATAATTGCAGTCTTTCATTAAAAAGAATCGCTCCTGCACAGCAAAGAGCTTTTGTTCTATAAAATTTCCCCCAGCATGTGGTAAATAATGAATATTTGTTCGGTTGCTTATAATATTGCTTAATATATGTAAGAATTGAGCAACTCGGCAATTCACAGTCTCTGTCAAAGAAAGTCTCAGACTTCTGTTTTTTCTGTAACGGATCAGTGATAGAAAAATTACAAAGAACTAAGTCTGCCCAAATTGTCTTTTCAAAAACATTTACAAAATCGCTATTCAAAGTATCGTCTGCATCAAGGAAGGTAATATAATCGGTATGATGACAAAAACTTATACCTCGGTTTCGAGAAAAAGAGACGCCTTGATTAACATCGTTTTTCAGCAAATGATCGATTTTGTCTTCTTCAAAGAAGCGTCCTAACATTTGAAAGCTCGCATCCGTTGAACAATCATCGATGACTACTGAAAATAATTCGAGGCTTAGTTTTCCTTCTGTTAGTTTTTTGATATTGGCGACTGACTCGATACAGGCATTGATCGCACTTGCATTATTAAAACAAGTAATAATAATGCCAATTTTCATCTAATTAATTCTCCGGTTTCTTTGTATAAATTTTGTAGTCCAATTTAGATTTTGATTGGATAGCTGGAATAATTTCAGGTGCGTCATGAGAACGACCATTACAAAAATTACAGGCTGGAATATATTCCAAGTCATTCGTAAATTTATCAATGTCTTCAAGTGAGGCACCCACAGATACGCTATTTTGGGGATCCAACGGTATACCAGCTAACCTTTCAGCATTTGCGGAAAAAGGGCACCTATAGAGTTTGCCATACATAACTGTGAAAAGGTTTTTTCCACAACACCTTTCGAAAATATCTTTCATGCTATCCTCGGAACGATTGAAATCCTGCATCCTTCCACTATCAGTCCAATTATTTGGAGGGAGGGAACGATAAGAAATTCCTAGCTCATCCAGCACATCAATTACTCTTTCCGTATTCTTAGATAGAGACCCATAATCAGTTATTGAAAAAACTAATTTTGGCGTTATGAACTTTGTCATTAATTCACGCTTCAAAGGTATCGTTGCGTTGGTATAAACAACTAATTTCGTTATAAATGGACTCTCAACAAAGTAATCTATAATGGAGTAAATTTCTTTATTCATGAAAGGCTCGCCGCCAATTAATCTTACCTCATAAATATGCTTAACTTTTTTTGTTAGTTTTTCAAAATCTCCCACCACCATATCGTGGCTTAGGTTCTTTGGAGCCTTATAATATTGCATTAAATTAGAACAATCCTTACAGTTCAAAGAACATCTCTCTGAGATTACTACGTCTACGCTGTGCAAGAATTGCCTATCCTTATTGAGATAGCTCTTATGGCACATCTCAACAGCTTTCAAACTATACTCTATAAAGTCATTTGATGACTCTGTATCGTTCTGGCAAACTTTTTCATCATTGAAGAACTCACCAACAGCAACCGTCTCATTACCTGGAAAGTTATCTACAATTGTAGGCATTACATCCTGAATATCTAGAACAGTATTTAATATCAGGTCCGAAGGTTTTATTAGTTCTCGAACCTGCTCCGGAGAAAAAACTTTACAAGATTTAAAACTTCTACCATTTTTTTTTAAATTGTTGTCAATGAACCCAAGAACATTAAAGTTGCCGTTAGTGGCTAACCATCTTCCAGCTATCCCAAACCCAAAAATAAAAACATCTCTATCCTTAAATTTTTCAAGAACCATTATAACATCCTCACGGCAACCTCATTATTATATTTTCTTAAAGCAATTTTAGATGTTTACAAACTCAAAATTTTCTTTTGTTCTTTAGTTTTAATTAGAGAAAAAACAATAACTATCATTTTGAAACCCTACTGCTGGTGGTTTAATATTTTTCGTCTTGAAGTCATCGATCAAATTATTACCCGCATTTTTAATCTGACTTTGCACGCTGTCCTTGAAAAATTTATAGTCAGGAAACTGATCTATTGAACTGACCGCAAAAACATTGAAAGACTTTACCAACATTTCGATGCTCATCATTTGATTCAAATAAACATCCACATTTTCTGTTACCATGACTTTGAAATATTTGAGGCATAATTGGGTATAAGCCGAATAAAAACCGACCATGTCAAAAACTGACCCCGATTTGAGTTTTTGAGCGTCTAGGAATGCTTCAAATAAGAGATTTCGAATAGCTATTAGCTGATCACACCTTTTCCCATATGAATGAACACTAAAGTAAGTTTCATATGGGCCAGACTTTTCTACCCGCATTTTATTAGAGTAAAACTCTAATTTCGAAAGGTATGTAGGTAGATTTGCAGACGCCAATATATTCAAGTGAAAATGAGGGTAATCTCTATGAGCCTTAAGGTTTTCGTGAAAACGCTGTAAAATTTTCCTATTTTTTAGGAGGCTTACATTGTAGATCATGCCATTTAGGGACATACCTTTTAAACCAAAGTCGAGAATCCCCGCGCCTGGCACAAACAGGCGATCATTACTTATTGGGTCAGAGTCAAATTCTCCTCTACCATTATTCTTTGAAGCGTTGCCGCGTGCAGCTGCAATTTTTTCTTTCTTTATAACCTGCAAAACTTGGTCTATGTTCTCTAGGAATGGGCTGGAACCTTCATCAACAAAACAAATAAACTCAGTTTTACAGAAATCTAAACTGGCAATAACAAATTTTGCATAATCTGAAGCCTCTAAGTAATACTCTGCTTTTTCCTTTAGGAGGACATAATCTAGTTCAGGATGGTCAAAAGAAAGTTGTTCGATTTTCTTGCATGATGTGTCAATGTGAGACGATTTTTTATTAACAACTAAAAAACTCCAACCATCTTTGCGTGGCAAAATTTCGAGTAACGATTTTAAAATTGATTCTCCATTGCCATGGTATAAAAAGCAAATTGTAGCATTTCTTTTTGTTGTATTTGACTGTGACATCAATCGCTCCGCGAACTTTCAAATATAATAATTTTCGTTGTGCAATATTTACGCCAATAGCCTTTTAACAAAAACAACTTAATATGCTTAAAATTAAAAACTTAACTAAGCATTGAATTTGATCAATGTTTTTTTAACCTATTTTTTTCCTGCTGCGAAAATACTACTCTTGCATTAAGCAACGAGTCTATAAAGTCCTCTTTAAAGTTTCGTTTCACCGCGAACTGATTCTTATAAAATTCTATCATCTCAAAAATCGCTCTTTCATGAGGCGTGGTCTGTAATGCTCCAAATTCGTTAATTAGTTTAGACGGGTCACCAGAATATTCCCGGTTCTCGCCCTGAAGGTTGACTGTGAACATCTCCTCCACACCCATAAGATTTTTTATTATCTGCGCCAGCTCAGTTAAACGAATTGGCTTTCCAGAGCAAAAATTATAAGTGCGCGAAGACCAAGTTTTTTTATATAAGATTTTTTTCAAATAGGCGCAGAAATCTTTAATATAGAGGTAATCAAACTTCATATCTTTGTTTATAGAAATTGGTAAGCCTGAAAGTATGCGGCAAACATTGTTCGAGATAAAGCGACGAGTAAAGTCTTCATACTCACCAAACAAGCCAAACAATCTTAAATTAATAGTTTTATCTAAAATGTTGTTTTCAATATGATTTCCTATCAGCCACTTCCCCAGTGGGTAATTTCCATCTGAAAAGTTAAATTTTGAAAAATCCTGACCTATCACTGGATTATTTCTATCTGAAAAACTCTGTTTCGCAAATTCCTCAACCATTAGAGGTTTGTATCGAAATGGGTTATACTCAGCTCCTGAACCAAAATAAACTAGTCTGTCATAACTAGATTTACATAAAACAACGTTATAGTAAGCAGTAATGGTCTCCGTAATAGAAGCATAATTGACAACACAGTGTACAACGCAATCAGGTTTGTTCCTCTTAAAAAAACTTTGGCAATCGGATAGGTTTAATAGGTCGAGCTCACTCGCTGAAGGCAATAGAAGTTTAAATTCACCGTGATCATGAAAATAATTTGTTATTGATTTCCCAATAAAACCACTTGCGCCTAAAATAAGTAATTTCATAAACTAATCCAAATATAGTAAAAAGTGACTTAAGCAGACTTCTTGATATCTTTTGCTGGTTGGGTTGATATTCTTTCTAACCAGTGCTCAGCTATCGAATTTATATCTTCAGCCAGCGAGTGTTTTATATTCTGAAAGTAAGGGAAATGATCTACAGCACCAAGACAAAATAAAGTGAAAGACTTGGCTAAAGGTTCGATACTAATCAAATTATTTTGGTACATCCGCCCTTGTGCAGTTAACACTAGCATGAAGTATTTGGAGCAAAGCAACTTATAATCTTCATAAAACTTACCAAAAATATTTTCATCTCTTTTTTTCTTCTTCTGAATATCACAATACGCCTCAAAAATCACATTTCTTAAGGCAATGAATTGGTTTATTCGCTGGCCATAGGAAAATGCACCAAAATAATCTGTAAAAAGCCACGGTTCATAAAGATTTAAATTCCCCTCAAAACAAGTCACCTTGTCGTAAAACATAGTTTTAGAATTCGCAGAAGCAAGTATGTTCACGTATAAATGCGGATATGCTTGGTTTGCCAATAGATTTTTTTTCAAACGCTGAGGGATTCTGAGCTCATTTAGTAACTTAGTATTATAAATGGCACCCGAAACATAGTTCCCTGTAAGACCAAATCGACCGACCCCCTCTCCCGCCGCAAAACATTCGTTTTTAAAACTGCAAGCCTGAACTCGACGTACATTTGGAAGAGTTCCAATCCCTGGACGTATTGCTCCGATATCTCTATTCTCTACCAAAAATGAAGTCATACTCATAAGAGTTTCTATACACGGCGAGTCCTCATCGCTCAGCAACATCATAAACTGCGTGGGAACCAAATCGAATAGAGATAAGAAATTACCTTCAAACAAGCCATTTTGCGTGTGCCTATGATAATGAACGTTCTGAGTCGACTTCGCAATTTTCTCTATTTCTCTGTAGGCCTTATTATCCCTATCAGAAGCATTATCAGATATTAATACAGGCCATCGGCTATCAATTTCTGGCAATATCTTTTCTATGGTAGGCAAAAGCAATTTTCCACGATTGTACGTCGTAAAACATATGGTTCCTATAGCATTTTTACTTGGTTCAAACATTAAAACACCTATTATGAAGCCTTATTATTTGTACTTCGACATAGTGCAGTGAAACCAGTTTTCTCTCGTACCATGGCATTTCCAGGAACATCGTAAAACATTGTGGTTGATTTTGAATCTTGTCTGTGTTTGTCAATCCAATATTCCGCCAGCAAAAAGACTTCATTTGCCAGAGATTTTTTAATTCGCTCGTAGTGTGGCAAATGTTCTACCGCTCCTATGCAAAACAATGCAAAAGATTTCGCCAAAGAAGCAACCGTGATCATATTTTTTTGATACATAGACCCCTGCGCCCACATAATTAAACTAAAGTATTTGGAGCAAAGCAGTTGATAATCTAAATAAAATTTACCAAAATCAACTTTTTTATCCTTGTCGTAGGCTTGAATATCAACATAAGCCTCAAAAATAGCGTTTCTCAAAGCTATAAACTGATTAATTCGGGTCCCATATGAGAAAGCTCCAAAATAATCCGTGAATAAACGTGGCTCATTATAAACTTGAATACCTTCAAAACATGTCACTGTGTTAGAAAAAAGAGTTTTTGAGTTAGCCGCGGCTAGAATATTTAGGTAAAGATGCGGGTACCCCTGATTAGCGAGAAGGTTTTTTCTTAAGCGTTGTGGAACATTAAATTTTTTTAAAAGTTTTGCATTGTAGATGGCACCAGAAATATAATTACCAGTCAAACCAAATTTTCCTACGCCCTCGCTTCTTTCGAAACTTTTTTCTTTAAATGATATAGCTTGACGGGGTTTTTCATTAGGAAGTGTTCCCAAGCTTGGCCTTATTGCTCCAATATCCCGGTTACCGGACAAAAATGAGGCAATGCTACTAAGTCCGTCAAAGCATGGCTCATCCTCATCACTGCATACCATAAAGTAATCTGTGGGAACCAAATCAAACATTGATAAAAGATTACCCTCAAACAAAAGATTCTTTTGATGCTTGTAATAGTGTACCTGTGGGTGAGATTTTGCAATATCTTTGACTTTGTCGTATATATGGGCTTCTTGATTGGAAGCATTATCTAAAATCAAAATAGGCCATTCTACGCTCACATTGGGTAGAACCTTCTCCAAAGTAGGAAGAAGTAAGTTAGCTCTGTTATAGGTTGGGAAACATACTGTCCCTACAGACTTATTGCTTGCCTTAAACATTGTACAACATTTTTAGTTAATTAGAGTCGCTTAGTAAGTGCAGTGCAAGTTATGAGCCAACACCAAAGGTAAACACTTTGACCAAAAAAAACTAGAAACGATTTTTTAGCCAATCGATAAATTTGGTTGCAGTTTCTTCTCGCTCTAAATCGTTGAGGCTTTCATGCCGAGCCTCAGGAATAATTTCACAAAAAATATCTTCGATCGCTAAACTCTCAAGTAGTTTTTGCAACTTAAGCACATCACGTCCGTAATTTGTGCTAGGATCTCTTTGGCCAGCCAACAAGTTAATAGGTAAAGATTTTGGTAATCGTCTCAAACGGTTTTTATCAGATGCTTGGAATACTAGTTCTATACAATCAAGCCACATTGATATTGTAACCTCATGCCCACAAAGAGGATCATTGATGTATTTATCAACTTCCGCAGTATCCCGGGACAGCCAATCAAATTTTGTACGATTTGGCTTAAACTTTGAATTCCAAGAGTCAAAACTAAACTTTTTTGCAAAGATACTTTTTGAGAAAGGCCCCCTCGTTACCCTCTCAAGACGGAGTAAAAATCGGGAAACTCTGGCAATCAAACTTCGCTCTACTCCGAGGTTCCAGAAAGCCAATGCCTGCACTTTGTTGGGAAAGTCAATCACATAATTTAAAGCTATAACAGCACCTAACGAGTGCCCAAAGCAGATTATTGGGACAGATGGAAAAGTTTTTCTGATTAAATCGATTACGAAATCCTGATCAATCATAACACTTGAAAATCCATTTTTGGAAGAAAATAATCCTAAATGCGCATCTTCTGCTTTAGTGAGCCCATGTCCTCGTAAGTCATGCGCAAAGACTGCAAACCCATCAGATGCACATCGTTGGGCAAATCTTTTGTACCTGCCCGCATGTTCAACCAAGCCATGCGAAATATGAATAACACCACGCGGTTTACATGAAGGAGAAACGCTATACAAACTAAGTTCAGCCCCGGAGTTGCTTTTCACGAATTCTTGGATCATACTTATTTTAGTTCCTCACAAATTTTTCTTTTAGCTTAAATTATAATTTAAGTTAATTATAATCAAATTTTCCAATGAAATATAATTCTTAATAAACGGCTTTGTTAAGCATCTTCCCATCTTTAAAAAAAAAAGAATTTAAACACATAATCAGTCTTGAAAAAAGTTCAAAAACCTGATTGATGACATACTGAAAAAAAGCTC
>MDSW01112779.1_pt1 | contig 10254 bp, 10 predicted proteins | sample 811171 | NCBI WGS metagenome assembly MDSW01 (sample SAMN05326641, study PRJNA326480) | marine metagenome | isolation source: seawater | place: Atlantic Ocean: North West | collected 2012 | reverse complement strand
CCGAGGGGTGGGCGGAGAGACACGCCGGGAAAAGTCCTTAAGGAACGGCGTTCACCACGCGAACGCGGTCGTATGGGGACCAGTGTATAGAACGCACCTTATTCTCCGACCGCGTCCGCGTCGTCGTCATCCTTCGTCAATCTCCCGGTGCGATCCCTCGTCCACCAGGACGTCGCGCCGGCGGTCGTCGCCGGCGGCGCCGCGGCGTCTCTCGCGCGCTCGAACGCGCCGTCCGCGGCCGCGGCGGCGGCGTACCTCGCGTCGTCGGCGTCCGCGGCGGCGGCGGCGGCGCGCGTCCGCGACAGGTGCGATTCTCTCGCGGTGAACGTCATCCTTCCGAAATCCATCGTCTCCGCGTCCGAGACCGCGGTCCCCGTCTCCGTCCTCCGCGACCACCGCGCGGCGGCGCTCGCGGCCTCGCGACGCAGCGGCAGCCCGGTGATCTGACACAGAGAGCCGCGCGTGAACATCATCAGCTTCGCGCCGACGAATTTCGCGCAGCGCGAGACGTCGAGCAGGATGTGCTTCGCGTCCTCGTCGCGGTGACGGCCCCACATGTGCAGTTGAAACGGCGACGGCGGATGCGTTTCATGTTGTTGTCGTCGCGCGCCACCACCACCGCGGAGCCTCCTCGCCCCGCGCCCCGCGCGTCGTCGCTCCGTCGGCGCCGTCGACGGAGAGTCCTCGCGACTGAGGGTTTCGTCGCACTCGAGCCCGTCGCCGCCGCCGTCGCCGTCGCCGCCGCCGCCGCCGCCGCCGCCGCCGCCGACGCTCTCCGTCGCCGCGACGACCCCCGACGCCTCGCCTTCCTCCTCCGTCTCCGCGACCGTCGTCGTCTCCGTCGTCTCGTCGTCGTCGTCGTCGTCGTCGTCGTCGTCGCTCTCAGTCCCGGACCACGGCGACTGCTCGCGCGTCCGGAGACCCGGGGGCGCGTTCGGCGGCGACGAGAGCCACGCGGCGACGAGATCGCGGTCGTCCGCCTCGACGCGCGTCAGCCCGGGGACGACCCTCGCGTGGATCGCCCAGTCGACGTCGCATGCGTCGGGGTCGAGGAACCCGCCGGGTCGCGCGCAGCACAGGTCGTCGTCGTCGTCGTCGTCCTCCGAGGGCGTGCGAAGGAACCCCTCTTCGCGTCGCGAGAGTTCGCGCGAGGACGGCGCGGCCGCGGCGTCCGCCGTGAGCGCCGCCGGCCGTCGCGGCGTCCGCGGCGGGATCCGCGGCGTCGTCGCGACGCCGCGCATCGCGAGCGTCGCGATCGCGAGGCACGCGGCCGCGAAGAGCGCGACGAACGGCGCGAGCGCGAACGGGAGGAGGAACGGCGACGGCGCGCACGCGGCCGCGGCGGACGGCAGCGTCAGTCGCAGCTCCGCGCCCGCGCGCGTCGCCTCCGCGAGGCGCACGGTGCGTCGCGCGAGGACGCAGTTGGGGGTATCGCGCGCGGCGACGGTCAGGACGATCGCGTCGGGGGCGCCGTCGACGCGCAGCGCGAAGCGTCGTCGCGCGTCGGCGTCGTCCGCGTCCGCGTCGCCGCACGACGTCGCGGTCGCGAGTGGGGGAAACGCGGCGCGCGCGCCCGCGGCGCGCGTCGCGACGACGTCGAAGCACCCGCCCTCGCGCGTCTCGAGGCGGCCGAGCACGAGCGCGGCGTCGGGCGGCGCGCGCAGGCGCGTCGGGCGCATGCGCGGGCGGCGGGCTGGCGCGACGCGCGACGGAGCGCGCGCGGAAGTGGCGCGCGCTCACCGCAGCGCGTCGTTCCCCCGCGGACGAGCCTTTCGTTTTCGTCGGACCGGCTCGCGTTTTTTCTCGTTCCCCCACGTTTTCCCTCGAGGCGCGCGAGGCGAGAGGACGCCTCGGACGACCGAGCGGGGCGCTCGCGACGTCGTCGTCCGCCCGCCGCGCGTCACTCCACGCCGCGCGCGTCATCATGGCGGGCCCGTACCCGAACCCGACGCCGATGATCATAGCCGAGCAGAGGACGCGCCTCGGCGAAGAGGAGAAGAAGAAAGCCAACGAAAGAGGCAACGGCGACAGCTCGAACGGCGACGACGCGACCGGCGCGCCGACGGCGGCGGGAGCCGCCGCGCCGCGCGTCGACCGCGCGGACACCGCGCTCGCTCTGACCGGCGACGGCGACCACGCGGCCGCGGCGAAGACCGCGCGCTCGCGCGTCGCCCGCGCGGCCGGCGGCGTTCGGCCGTACGAACCCGCTCGCGTGGAAACCTTCACCGCGGTCGTGCTCGTCCTCCTCCTCGCCGGCGTCGTCGCGTGCGCGGCCGTGTTTCCGTATCAATGGAGGCGCGACGCGGACGCGGCGGGGACGAAGTGGGTGCGGACGCTCGCGGCGTGGAGCGCGGCGGAGAAGTTCCCGGAGGTGGACGCGCTGCGACCGTACTACCCGGAGGAGGCGGAAGCGCCGGCGGCGGCGCCGTGAGCGAGGTCCGAGAGACGACCCGGACGAGGGGCATAGCAGAGGCGGTGTACGTTGTACTGTTGTCATGCACAGAGTCGGCGTCGCGCCGGACGTTCTTCATCGGATAGCCCGCGCTCTTATCGTATCTACTTATCGGCGCTTCCGAGACGTCGTCGTCGTCGTCGACGTCGTCAGTCGTCGTGGTCGTCGTCTCCCGCGCCGCGGCCGCGCGTCAGTCCCCGTCGCGCGCCCGTCGCCGCCGCACGCCCCGCCGCTTCTTCTTCATCTTCGTCGTCTTCATCTTCGCGAGCCGCCTCGACTCGAGCTATGAGCAGCTTGTACGTCTCCCCGAACCCCGGTCCGTACCCCGGTCCGAACCCGACGCCGCAGATCTTAGCCGAGCAGAGGGCGCGCCTCAACGAAGAGGAAGAAGCCAAGACCGCGACGCCGCCGCGACCGCCGCCCGCGCGCAAGGACACCGCGCGCGAGGAGGAAGCGCGCGCCGGCGCGACGCCCGCGCGCGGACCGTCCGCGAGACCGCCGCGCGCGACGACGAAGACGAAGACGACCGTCCCGCCGTACCGACCCGCGCGAACGGAGACGTTCACCGCGGTGATCCTCGCGCTTCTCATCGCCGGCGTCGCCGCGTGCGCGGCCGTCTTTCCCTATCAAGGCGTCCGCGACGCGGACGCGGCGGGGACGAAGTGGGTGCGGACGCTCGCGGCGTGGAGCGCGGCGGAGAAGTTCCCGGAGGTGGACGCGCTGCGGCCGTACTACCCGGAGGCGACGACGACGACGGCGGCGGCGGCGGCGCTGGAGACGTCGCTCGCGGCGCCGACGCCGACGCCGACGCCGACGCCGACGCCGGCGCCCGCGTCGGAGGCGGAGGAGAAGGACGCGCCGCGCGCCGCCGCGACGGCCGACGCCGAGGATACCGAGAGGCCGAAGCCGCCCGCGCGCGCGGCGGCGGCGGCGGCGGAGGCGCCGTGATGAGCGAGCGCGAGAGTTGAGCTCGCGCGCGCGCGCGCGGAGGCGCCGCGCGAGCGAGCGCGAGAGTCGAGCTCGCGCGCGCGCGCGCGCGTGTGAGAGAGAGAGAGCCGCGGCCGCCACGCCGCCGCCGCTTCGTACGTCCGTCGTAGACTTTGTAGATACGCGCGAACGCCAACGTTCGGAGACGAGCGTCGCCTTCGCGAGCGACGAGCGAGCCGGGGAGACTTCGTCTCGTTCCGCCTTTCCTTCTGTTATTCGCGGACTGGAAGGGAGCGCTCGCGAACTTTCTGTTTCAAAAACCGCGCGGAAACGAAGGGCGTCGCATTGATGGACGTCGCCGCGTTCCTCCCGTTCGCGCTCGAACCCTGGCGCCTCCTCGGCTTCGGCGTCACTCTCGGCCTTCTGTCCGCGTATCTGGGGTGGAGAGAGCGCCTCGAGCGACGCGCGAGGGCGGCCGCGAAGCTCGCCAATCGCGTCGTCGCGTGAGGTGGAGCGAGGCGCGAGCGAGCGATCGCGTTGAAGCGAAGAAGAAGACGAACGAAGGATCTCGGCGACGCCGGAGCGCGTCGTCATGCAGGGGCGGGGATTGCAGGGGCGGGGATTGGGATCGCGCGCGTCGTCGTCGCAGTACACGGAGTCGCAGTACACGGAGTCGGACGACGACGACGACGACGACGACGACGACGCGCGGCAGCAGCAGCAGCAGATGCGGGATGAGCACGACGCGGAACGAACGGAGCCACCACAGCAGCAGGCGACGCATCCACAACAACACCACCATCCTCCTCCCTCGGCGGCGGGCGCGGAGGCGCGCGACCTCGAACTCCAACGCAGAGAGATCGAGCTCGAGAAGCAGCGCCTCGCGATGGCGTCGAAGCTCATCCTCGAAGCGCAACGGATGGAAGACGGCAGGAGACAGCAGACGGGGGGGCAGCCGTCCGCCGCCGCCGCCGCCGTACCCGCCGCGACCGCGACCGCGACCGCGACCGCGAACGCGATGACGACCGCGAGCGCCCACCCGCGCGCGTACGAAGGCCATCCGCTGCTCGCGCCGCTCGCGACGCTGAGCGGCGCGAGCGGCAGCGAACGCCTCGTCGCCGCGATGGAGCACGTCGATCGCGTCGTCAACGCATTCTCCGAGGACATCGGCCGCGCCGTCGCCAACATCCGCGCCGAGGTGGCGTCCGAGCGCGACGCGGCGCTGTCGCAGATCGCGGCGGCGCGGCGAGACGTCGCGCACGAGCACGAGCGCCTCCATCGCGACCGCGAGAGCTTCGAGGCGCACCGCGAGAAGCAAGAGGCGGACCTCGAGCTTCGATGGACGGAGCTGCGACGAGAGCAGGAGAAGGAGAAGGCGGAGCGGACGCGCGCGGAGAGAGAGCTTCGCGAGGCGAGCGCGCGCGCCACCGCGGAGACGCAGGCGGCGGCGTTGGTGCAGATGCAGGCGGCGCAGGCGGCGCAGGCGGCGAGTTACGGCTTCGGCGGCGGCTTCGGGGAGGCGCTGGGCCCCGGGCCCGGCCCCGCGGAGCCGCGCGAGGCCGCGACGTACGGCGGCTTCCCCGGCGGCGCGCGAGGGGAGGGGGCGGTTCGCATCCCCCCGGACGGCGGCGGTTCGTATCCGTATCCGTATCCGTATCCGGACCCGTACGCGCACGCGCACGCGTCGTCGTCTTCCGCGCGAGGGGTCGTCGGCGTCGGCGAGAAGCCGCCCCCCGGCGCGTCCGTCGTCCTCGCGCTCGGCGGGTTGCGCCGCGCGGACGCGCCCACGCGCGCCGCGGAGGCGTACGAGCCGGGCGCGGGGGGGTGGAAGACGCTTCCGGAGATGTCCACGCCGCGGGGGTACCTCGCGGTGGCGGCGAAGGGGAGAGGCGACGGCGCGCTCGCGATCGGCGGGAGCGACGGTCGCAACACGCTGTCCTCGGTCGAGGTGCGAACGATCTCGTTCGTTTTGGACGTGTTACGACGCGTTCTGTTTGGTTTTTCGGTTTGGATTTTTTTGGTCGGGTCGGGTCGCGCCCCGCCCCGGTCGCGCTTCGACTGTCGACGTAACGTCTCGATCCCTTCCGTTACTTATCCATCCACCCACCCATCGCACACTTCTTCTTCTTCTTCTTCTTCACCCTCGCGCAGGAATACACGACGTCCACGAACGAGTGGAGGGTCGTCGCGTCGATGACGAAACCGCGCATATGGCTCGCGGCGGCCACCGTCGGCGAGCGCACCTACGCCGTCGGCGGGTTCGACGGCACGGAGTACCTGGACCTCGTCGAAGTATACCAACCCGGCCCTCGCGACGCGAAGATCGGCTCGCTAGCGGCGTTGGGGACGTGGCACACCGCGCGGCCGTTATCCAGCGGGCGCAGCACGCTCGGGTTGGCCGCGTGCGACGGCGTCTTGTACGCGATCGGAGGTTTCGCGGCGCCGAATTATCTCTCAGGCGCGTTCTCCTTACACTGGTTCCCATACGACCGCGTCGGCGTGGTGAACGCCGATCCTTAAGGACTTTTCCCGGCGCATCTCTCCGCCCAACCCTCGCTTTCAATCCCCGCCCTCGGCGCCTTTCAACTCCATCTGAAGCCTATGAACTCCACCCCGACGTTCGCTCGTATGGAACGCACCTCAGTCGTCGAGGCGTACGATCCGAACGCGGACCAGTGGTGGGGCGTGAAGCCGCTGCCCGCGCCCCGGCGCGACCACGGCGTCGCGGGGATCGAGCACCGGCGCTGCGTCGTCGCCGCGGGCGGGTACGACGGGCAGAGGTACCTGGGCGACGTGGACGTGTTCGACCCGCGCGCGAATCGGTGGACGTCGGCGGCGCCGCTTCGCACGCCGCGGCAGCTCCACGGGATCGCGTCCGCGGGCGACGAGGTGTACGTCGTGGGCGGGTTCGACGGGAAGGAGGGGCTGCGGAGCGTGGAGGTGTACGACATGCGAGCGGACCGGTGGAAGGAGCTGGCGCCGATGAGTGGCGTCAGGTTCGGAGTCGGCGTCGCGGCGTTCTAGTCGTGAATCGACGGACGCGACATATTCCTCTCCTTCTCCGTTCGAACTGAACGTTCTTCGAGTCGTCTGTTCGAGATCGCGTTTTCCCTGCGTTTTCCGTCATTTTGCGCACAGCATCGTCGCCAGATTCTCGCGCGCGCGGGCCCCCCCCCGCTCGCGCCGCGTCGTCGATGCCCGGGCCGGTGATGTCGTTCGCCCTCGGGCTCGGGCTCGGCGTCGGCGTCCGCGTCCACGTCGCGTCGCGGCGGCGCGAGAAGAAGCGAACCCGGCGCGGCCGGTCGTCGCGCGACGCCGCAGTCGACGCGGTCCCGTCCGCGCGCGTCGACGACGCGCTGCGACGCGCGTCGCTCATGGCGATGCGACGGCGCCCGACGCCGCGCAACTACCGCGTCACGACGCCGACCGCGGCGTTGGAATCCTCCTCGGACGCCGCGGACGCGGACGCGGACGCGGAGACGACCCCCGCGCCGCCGCCGCCGCCGCCGTACGCGTCGCTCTCCGTCCCCGTGTACAGCCTCGCGACCGCGCCCACCTCCCCCGCGGGCGACAGCGCGGGCGTCGCGTCCATGAACATCACGACCTACGCGTGTCCGGTGACGATAAAGCCGTCGCGGCGGATGGCGGTCGCGCTGTACACGCACACGGCGACCGCGCGCAACATGCTCGCGACCGGGCGCGGCGTGCTTCAGGTGCTGAGGAAGCAGCACGCGCCGCTCGTGGAGCTCCTCGGGAAGCGCAGCGCGCACGACTGCGACAAGATGAAGGCGCTGCGAGACGACTTCGGTATCGCGGTCGTGGAGCGGTACGGCGTGCGCACCATCGCGGACGTCGCGGGCGTGATGGAGCTGAAGATCGTGTCGATCGAGCACGCGGGGGATCACCACCTCGCGCTCTGCGACGTCGGGGAGTACGAGAGCTTCGAGGGCGACGGGGAGGTGTTGTACACGGGGGACCTGCCGAAGGCGTCGTGAGGCTCGAGGCGAGGTTGCGGTCGCGAGCGGTGTTAACTTCGTTCGACTTTCATCACTGTAATGAGACGATGCGCTCTCCTCGGACGTCACCTCAAACGTCGCGGCGTCGTCGCGGCGCGGTCTCGCTCGACGCGTCGTCATGGCGCGCGTCGTCTCGAAGCGCCCGCGCGACCGATCTCTGTTCGCCTCCCCGCTCGCGGAGTGCGCGGACCCCACGAGCTTCCTCCTCCTCTGCGCCGCGGTGTTTTGCATCTTCGCCGATCAAAACTTGCTCGCCCCGAACCTCTCCGCGATCGCGGACGACCTCGGGTTCGACGAGCGCGAGCGCGACGCCAAGCTCGGCGGACAAATCTCCGTCGCGTTCTTCCTCCTCGGCCTCCCCGCGTGCCTCGTCATCGGCGTTCTGACCGACGTCGCGCGTCGCAAAGACCTGCTCGTGATGACTATCGTCCTCGGGCAAGGGCCGTGCGCGCTCGCCCTGTTCGTGACATCGTTTTGGCAGCTCTTCGTCCTCCGCGCGCTGACCGGCGTCGCCGTCGGCGGCGCGCTCCCGCTCGCGTTCTCCATCGCGGGCGACCTGTTCCCGCCCACGGCGCGATCGCACGCGTCCGGGACGGTCGGCCTCGTCATGCACGCGGGCGTGATCTTTGGGCAGGGCGTGAGCGGGTACGCGGGTCCGATTTTCGGGTGGCGCGCGCCGTTCGTCCTCGTCGCGATCCCGGGGCTGTGCGTCGGGTGGTTGGTGGATAAATACGCGGTGGAACCGAGGCGCGGGGGCAGCGACGGCGGAGGTGCGATCCCGAGCGCGAGTCCGGGCGGCGGCGGCGGCGTGGATAAGAAGAGGGGTAGTAACGGTACAGATGCGGGCGTTACGACGTCGTTCTTCGCGTCGGACGCGACGTCGACGCGGGAGACGGCGACGCGATTGGCGAGGGAGTGGATCCGGAAGTCCGCGAACGTGTGGCGGCGACGGACGAACGCGCTGGGGTTCACGCAGGGGATCCCCGGGACGGTGCCGTGGAGCGTGATCAACGTCTTCATGAACGATTACCTCGCGAAAGAGAAGGGGTTAGGCGTGCAGCTGGCGACGACGCTCATGATGACGTTTTCGGCGGGTTGCGCGTCCGGGACGATACTCGGCGGGTGGCTCGGGCAACGGCTGTACAACGAGCGCGGGTGGTACATGACCGCCGCGATGGGCGCCTTCGCGGTCGCGGGCATCTTTCCGTGGCTTTATCTGATCGAGTCGAACGACTACGCGCCGTTCGACGCGCGAAGGTTCGGGTTCAAGCTGATCGTGGCGTTCGTCGGAGGGAACCTCGCGGCGGTCACGGGTGCGTTCTGTTTTTCACCCATCGCTCGGTTTCAACATTTGATCGCTTCCCCTGTCAACTGACCGATGAACTGTTTTTGTATGTTCTGGCCCTCATCACGGGCGTCAACGTGCGCGCGATGGCGGTCAACGTGAACCCGCCGTACGAGCGCGGGACCGCGTTCTCGTGGTTCAACCTGACGGACGACCTCGGGAAAGGGTTCGGGCCGGTCATGTCCGCGGCGTTGATCGCGTGGCTCGGACGCGAGGCTGCGTTTAAGCTCGGGATTTGTTTCTGGTTGCCGTGCGGCGTCATGTGCGCGGCGTGCGGATGGAGCATGAGCGCGGACGAGGCGAGGACGAAGACGGAGGTTGAGCTGTACGGACCCGCGGGGGATCGCGAGCTCGACTTCGAGGCGAGGGCGCCGTTGATGGGCGCCGGCGTCGGCGGGTCCCCGCTCGGGAAGCTCGTCTAGCGAGCGCGCGAGAGTGATACCCTACTAGACAACTATACTGTAGTATCGCGCGGCGTCGTGCGCGTCTTTGTCGCGTCGCATTCGATGCGCGTTTTTTTTTTCATCTTTCGGCGCGGAGCGCTCCGTCTTCGTCTCTTCTCTCGTTCGTTCCTTTCTTCGTCTCTCGTTTCGTTCGTCTCTTTCGTCGTCGCGTCGCGTCGTCGTCACGCTCACGCCGCCCACGCGCCGAGCCCCGCGCCTTCCTCCACCGCGCGCTTCAGATCGTCCCCCGCTTTCTCGCACCGCGGCGACCCCGGCTGTCGCTCGTCCGTCCCCGCGCCCTCCTCCACCTGGATCGACCGCCACGCCGGCGCTTCTTCCTCCGCCGTCTGCGTCGTTAGGGTCGTTCCGTACCCGCGAACGTCGGGGTGGAGTTCAGGGGTGCGTCAGATGGAGTTGAAAGGCGTCGAGGTGTGTGTGTCGGGATTGAAACCGTGGTGTGGGCGGAGAGACACGCCGGGAGAGAAAGTCCTCAAGGATCGGCGTGCGCCGCGCCGACGCGGTCGTATGGGGACCAGTGTAAGATAGAACGCGCCTGCGTCGCCGCGGACGCGCGTCGGCACGCCGCGCCCGGTCGAAGCCTCAGCGTGATCGGAAGCCGCTCGAACCACTCGCGCTCGGACCCTCTCAACCCGCTCAGCTGCGCGGGTCCCGGGACGACGTAGCAGTCCGAGAGCTTCCACCGCTCGCGTCGTCGCGCGAACGCCCGGAACGCGTCGCCGTCGACGTCCACGACGCGCTTGCGAATCACGAGCCGGTCGCGACCGAAGCGTCGCTCCGGCGCCATCAACCGAGCGAGCGGCACGCCCCAGACGTCCCAGCGTTTCGGGTCGTCCCAAGGGTTGGTCACCGCGGCGACGACGCCGCGCGCGCCGCCGACGGCGAGCGTCGCCGCGGCGTATCTATACGAGCGAACGTCGGGGTGGAGTTGAAAGGCGTCAGTTGAAGTTGAAAGGCGTCGAGGTCGGGCGTTGAAAGCGAGGGGTGGGCGGAGAGATGCGCCGGGAAAAGTCCTTAAGGATCGGCGTTCACCACGCCGACGCGGTCGTATGG
>MDSW01007572.1_pt1 | contig 10254 bp, 6 predicted proteins | sample 811171 | NCBI WGS metagenome assembly MDSW01 (sample SAMN05326641, study PRJNA326480) | marine metagenome | isolation source: seawater | place: Atlantic Ocean: North West | collected 2012 | reverse complement strand
ATTAATTTTTCATGTTCAGTAATATATCCTCCGGCATGCATAGAATGTGCTCCCACAATGAACATTCCTAATCCTTCTTTTCCTAAGACTTTTATTTTTTCTGGAACTGTTTGTGTATATCCTTGGTTTGCCAGCTTTAATGCAGCTGCTTTAGCATCTGTTATAAGATTGTTTCTACCAATACTTACTTGATCTCTATTTTTTAATAGTAGATCCAATTCTATTGCTTCTTGTGCTGAAGTCGCTATTTTTGCCATGCCGATATTTAGATATCTTTGTTTTAATGTTGGTAATTTTATGTCTCCTGAGAAGTAGGCGTCAGAAGCTCTTTTTGCCATTTCTTTTGTCCCGCCACCACCTGGAATTACACCAACTCCCATTTCTACTAACCCAATATAAGTTTCTGCTGATGCTTGTACATGGTCAGCATGCAAGGATATTTCACAGCCACCACCTAATGTCATTCCGTGAGTTGCTACTACTACTGGGATTGAAGAATATCTTATTCTTCTAGTTGTATTCTGGAAAGTACGAACTGCAAAGTCAATCTCTTCGTATTCCTGTTCAATTGCCATCATGAATATCATAGCTATATTTGCCCCAACTGAAAAATTTTCTCCTTGGTTTGCTATTACAATTCCTTTAAAATTATTTTCAGCAATTTCTATTGATTTTTGAATTCCTTCTAATACATCTCCACCTATGGAATTCATTTTTGTCCTCCACTCTAGGTTAACAATCCCATCTCCAATATCAGTAAGGTTACATCCGGAATTACTCCAGATAGTATTTTTTTCTCGGATGTTATCCAATATGATAAAGTTATCCATTCCAGCAACTTTTTCTTGTGATTTAGCGGGGATATTATAATATTTTAAACTTCCATTTTCTTTTGTGTAGAACGAGGTGTTTCCTGATTTTATCATTTCATGTACCCAATGAGCAGCTTTGTAACCTGCTGCTTCCATCTTGGATAGTGTTTTCCCGACATCTAAAGCGTCCCACATTTGGAAAGGGCCAATTTTCCATCCAAAACCGGCACATAATGCTCTGTCAATTTTGTAAAGGTCATCTGTAATTTCAGGTACTCTATGAGAAACATAAGCAAATGTACTGTAGAATGATTTGCGGTAAAATTCTCCTGCTGTATCTTTTCCTCTTACAAGAATATTTAATCTTCTTTCTAAAGTATCTTCTTTTTTTGCATTTGCAATCGTTGTGAATTTTGCTTTTTTCTTTGGAGCATATTGCATAGTGTTGAGATTTAATGCCTCAATTACTCTTTTGCCATTTTTGTCTTTCGATTTTTTGTAGAACCCTTTATTGGTTTTATCTCCTAACCATTTATTATTACTTAGTTTTTTAATGTAATTAGGTAATTCAAAATTATTTCTCATCTCATCATTAGGGCAGTTTTCATATACCCCATTTGCAACATGAATAAGAGTATCTAATCCTACTAAATCACATGTGCGGAAAGTTGCTGATTTTGGGCGTCCAATTATTGGTCCGCTCAAACTATCCACTTCTTCTACAGTTAAGTTTAACTCTTGCACTAAATGGAAAAGTGACATGATATTTGCAACGCCAATTCTGTTAGCAATAAATGCAGGTGTATCCTTACATAGAACCATGTCTTTCCCAAGGAATTTATCGCCATATCTCATTAAGAATTTAGTGATTTCTGATGATGTTTTAGTACTTGGAATTATTTCTAGAAGTTTTAAGTATCTTGGAGGATTAAAAAAGTGAGTTCCACAAAAGTGTTTTTGGAAATCTTCTGATCTTTCATCTAACATGTCTTCAATAGGGATTCCTGAAGTATTTGAAGAAATTATAGTGCCTTTTTTTCTGTATTCCTCTATTTTTTTAAAAACTTCTTTTTTGACTTCTAGCTTCTCTACTACTGCTTCGATAATCCAGTCTGATTCTGATATTTTATGTAAATCATCTTCCAAATTGCCTGTTGAGATTCTACTTGTAAATTCTTTACTATAGATAGGAGATGGTTTGCTCTTTAGAGTTTTTCTTAGGGCATCATTTACAATAGAGTTTCTACTTTTTTTATCTTTTTTTTCTCTTTTCGAAATATTGGGAGGGATAATATCTAGTAGTAAAACTTCTGTGCCAATATTTGCAAAATGGCATGCAATACGAGACCCCATTATTCCAGACCCAATTATAGTTACTTTATTTATGTGTCTATTTTTGTTCATCAATTATTTTATTTATTTTTTTAAGTATGCTGAAGAATATATCCATTTCTTCTTTCTTAAAATGTGACTGTATCGTCTCATTAAAATCAATTACAACTTTTTTTGCAACTTCACGCCAATCCATACCAAGTGGAGTAAGATGTATAACAGATTTTCTTTTATCATTTGGATCATTTTTTCTTTCAATAACTCCTGCATCTTCTAGCTTATTTAAAGAACGAGATAGAGAAGTAGCTTCCATACCCATACTTGGTCCTAATTGAGTTGATGGAGTTCCTTCCATAATATCAATATTAAGGATTATCATTCCAAGTGCCATGCTTGCCATATATTCTGTTGCAGTACGATTGTACATTTTGGTGATATTATACCATGTTTTTCTGATGTTATAATCAATAGTGTCTTCTTGTTCCATAGTTAGTATTAAATTTAAAACGAAGATAGTAAAAAAATACTATGCATGCATAGTAAAATAATAAAATTATGCAGGCATAGTAATATGGTTAAAAAAGTTGTATTTTTATCAGTATAAAATTTATTATTATGACTTATTTATCTCCACTAGAAATGCTTTACAAATGGGAGCAAGAGAAACCTGAAGAAATCTATCTTTCTCAGCCAATTGATGGTACTTGGCATCATTGGAGTTGGAAAGAATTTGGAATAGAAGTGCGAAAAATGGCAAGCTACCTAAAGTCATTGGATTTGCCAATGGGCAGTAAAATTGCCTTATTATCAAAGAATTGTGCACATTGGATGATGACTGATATGGCAGTCATGATGAGTGGACATATTTCGGTTCCACTTTACCCTAATTTAAATGCAGAAACATTGGCAAAAATATTAATACATAGTGAGAGTAAATTGTTATTTGTTGGCAAGTTGGATAATTTTAATGATATGAAATCTGGCATCCCAGCTGGCATGGATTGTATCACTTTTCCTTTTTATGCTGAGAATTATCAAAGATGGGATAATCTTACAAAGGAGATAGAGCCAATGCAAGAAAATATAATTCGAGAGTCAAAAGAGTTAGCTACTATTATTTATACTTCTGGGACAACTGGTACTCCAAAAGGGGTCATGCATAAGTTTTATAACTTCTCTTTTGCAACTACAAATGCTGTTCAGACACTTGTATTAAGCAATGAGGTGTTCTTTTCGTACTTGCCGCTTTGTCATATAGCAGAGCGATTATTAGTTCAGATGGGGAGTCTTTATAGTGGTGGTAGAGTTTATTTTGCAGAAAGCTTAGATACTTTTGCTGATAATTTAGCAGCAGCATCTCCTACTGTATTCTTGGGGGTCCCAAGAATATGGACGAAATTTCAACAAGGGATTCTTACAAAGCTACCTCAGAATAAACTTAATATTTTACTTAGCATTCCATTGATTTCATCTTTAATAAAAAGTAAGATAAAGAAAGGACTTGGTTTACATAACACTAGAAATACTTTTACTGGCGCAGCTCCAACTCCTGTTTCCTTGATTAAATGGTTTGCACGTTTAGGTATTAACATACAAGAGGCATACGCTATGACCGAAAATACTTGTTATTCGCATGTTAGTTATAGTAATAATATTAACGTTGGCTATGTAGGTCAAGCATTACCAAAGTGTGATGTAAAACTTTCAGCTCATAAGGAGATATTGATTAAGCATGATGCATTGATGGATGGTTATTACAAAATGGAGAAAGAAACAAAGGAAACAATTGTTGACGGCTGGCTACATACTGGTGATGAGGGAGAAATTGATGAAAATGGCTTTTTGAAAATTACTGGTAGGGTGAAGGACTTATTCAAAACTAGTAAAGGTAAATATGTAGCTCCATCTCCAATTGAAATGAGACTTTCAGCAAATAAAAACATTGAGCAGGTTTGTGTTGTAGGTACTGGACTTCCACAGCCTATTGCAATCATTGTGCTATCTGAAAGGGGTAAAAATAAATCAAAAGAAGATTTGATTTCCTCATTAACTACCACTCTTGAGGTGGTGAATCCTAAGTTAGATAGTCATGAAAAGATTCATAATTTTATAGTAGTAGCAGAAGAGTGGACTGTTGAAAATAAGTTATTAACTCCTACCATGAAGATTAAGCGCAATGCAATTGAAAAGATATATAATATGAATTATAAAAATTGGTATGAAGGCGATAGGGTAGTATTAGTTTAATCAGGATACTTCTTACGTTTTGAGCTTCTTTTTTTTCGCTGCGGGGAAAAGTATATTATTTAAGATTAATCGATAGCCTGGAGAGTTTGGATGTAAAGACAAATCTGTCTTTGGGTCACCTACTTTATGTTGATAATCTTCAGGGTCGTGTCCTCCATAAAAAGTCCAGGTGCCATTGCCTAGTTTTCCATGTATATATCTTGCTTCTTTTGTTGACTTGGTTTCACCCATAATCAGTACATCAGATTTTATAAATTCATTCCTGAAAGCCGTTGTTTGCCCCATGAAGCCAGGAATTATTTGCATATGATTTTGACATAGCATTGTAGGTACTGGATCCCATTTAGCTGAGAAGTCAAATAGAGTAAAGAAATCCACTTTAATATCTATTCGTCTTTTTTGAGTTGCATCAATTGATGAAAATTCATATTGGTTCGGATTCTTAACTAATGAGAAGTTTGTGAAGGCTAGTGTTTTTGAAAAATCTAATTTATTATCAATATCATTATCTTTTCCATCTCCATCGAACATTGGTCCACAAATATCTACACCTTCTGCTGCTAGAGCAATGTCATAGCTGTCAGTTGCTGAACACATGGCAAATAAGAACCCTCCACCAAATATGAATTCTTTAATTTTCTTGGCTACTGCTAATTTGGATTCAGATACTTTGCTGTATCCTAATTTTGCTGCTAATTTCTCCGCAACTCTTTTCCCCTCTTTATACCAAGTTGCATTTTTAAATGAAACATAGAATTTTCCATATTGGCCTGTAAAATCTTCATGATGTAAATGTAGCCAATCATATAGCGGTAGTAAATTTGACAAAACTTCCTCATCATATATTACCTCATAAGGTATTTCAGCATAAGTTAATGCCATGGTTACGGCATCGTCCCATGGTTGTTTGTTTTTTGGTGAATAGATTGCTATTTTTGGAGCTTTATCAAGCCTGACTATATCTTGATTTACAGCAGGGCTCGCAATTGATGTCAGTATATTTTTAGATGTGATGTTAGCAATAACATCAAAAGACACTCCTCTTATAATGCATTCATTCTCAATGTCTTTATGATATTTTGTCATAAAGCTGCCACCTTGATAGTTTAGTAGCCAGTCAACTGTAACATCCCTCTCAATAGCATAATAAGCAATTCCATAGGCTTTTAAGTGATTATTTTGACTTTCATCCATGGGGATAAGAATGTAAGAAGCTTGAACTGTGGTAGCACAGAAAATAAGCATAACGAGAATTATACTATAGAAGCTTATATTATCAGAATGGATCATCTCCAGTTTGTTGATTCATTTTTGATGACATTGATATCATTGATCCTATATCATCATTGTCATTAAAGTTGTTGTCTTCAAAATAGTCTAAGTCAGAGAATTTAGCAAACTCATCAATGAATTTTAATCGAACATTTTTAAGTGATCCGTTTCTATGTTTTGCAATAATTAATTCAGCTTGACCTCTAGAGTCATCTCCATTATCCCATTCATATATTTTGTAGTATTCAGGGCGATAAATGAAAGTTACAATATCAGCATCTTGTTCAATTGCTCCGGATTCTCTAAGGTCAGATAGCATAGGGCGTTTACTACCAACGCCAGTTCTATTCTCAACTCCTCTGTTAACTTGTGATAAAGCAATAACAGGAATTTTTAATTCTTTAGCGATTCCTTTTAACGACCTTGAAATACTAGAAATCTCTTGTTCTCGATTGCCAGCATTGCCACCGGCGTTCATTAGCTGTAAATAGTCAATCATAATAATTTTTACCCCATGATTCTTAACAAGCCTTCTTGCTTTAGCTCTTAGTTCAAAAATAGTTAACCCAGGGGTGTCATCAATAAATAGCGATGCTTCTGATAAATCTTTTATTTTCTCGTGTAGTTGCACCATTTCATGGTCTACTAGGTCTCCTTTCCTTAACTTTGATGCATTTAATTCAGCTTCACTAGCAATAAGTCTATTTACTAATTGTTCTGAAGACATCTCAAGAGAGAAGAATCCAATTGGGGTGTTGTGATCAATCGCAATATTTCTAGCCATTGATAAGGCAAGTGCAGTCTTTCCCATTCCAGGACGAGCTGCACAAATTATTAGATCAGATTGCTGCCATCCAGAAGTAACTCTATCTAGATTAGTAAAACCAGAAGGGATGCCGCTTAATCCATCTTCTTTATTCCTAAGAATCTCAATATTTTCAAGAGCTCCTTTGATTAAGAAACTCATTTTATCATAGCTTTTTCTGATAGTCCCTTCAGTTACTGTGAATAGTTCTGATTCAGCATTATTAAGTAGGTCAAATATATCTACCGAGTCATCAAAAGCATCGGTACTTATTTTTCTTGCAATGTTAATCAGAGATCTTTTGATAAACTTCTCTGCAATTATTCTCGCATGAAATTCTGTGTTAGAAGCTGATGCCACATTGTTTGTTAATTCTGATATGTAAGCTATTCCTCCAATCTCTTTGAATGATTCTAGTCTTTTTAATTCTTCAGAGACAGTAAGGATATCAATTGGTTGAGTATTATTGAAGAGTGTTACAATAGCTTCAAATATTTTTTGATGTTTAGGAGCATAGAAATATTCAGTCTTTAATGAGTCAATAGAATCTGATAGTGATTCATTATCAATCATTAATGCTCCCAGTACCGCTTGTTCTAATTCTATCGCTTGAGGTTGTAATTTCCCTTCAATTTGATGTGTTGGCGTTGCTTTTAATATTTTTTTCCCTACTTTTTTCACCATTTTATTCATTTATAATCCCCATTGATGAGAATTTATTCATTCTTTGTTTTACTAGTGTTTTTTTATCTAGATTAATATACTCTGTAATAGATTTTTTAATAGCTTTTTTTACAATTTTAAAAGTTTTCTCAGGAAAGGTATGAGCCCCACCCAAAGGCTCTTTAATGATTTGGTCAACTAGACCTATTTTTTTCATGTTTTTTGCTGTGAGTTTTAATGCATCGGCAGCAGTTTCTTTATGTTCCCAGCTTCCCCATAGGATAGTAGAGCAATTTTCTGGGGAGATAACAGAATACCAGGCATTACTTAGCATTAAAATCTTATCTCCTACGCCTATTCCTAAGGCTCCTCCTGAAGCTCCTTCTCCAATTATAACAACAATGATAGGGACTTGTAATCTTGTCATCTCAAATATGTTTCTCGCAATTGCTTCTCCTTGCCCTTTTTCTTCTGCTTCCAATCCTGGAAATGCGCCTGGAGTATCAATTAAGCATACTACTGGTTTGCCGAATTTCTCTGCCATTCTCATAAGTCTTAATGCTTTTCGGTAACCTTCAGGATTAGCCATGCCGAAATTACGATACTGTCTTTCTTTGGTTGTTCTTCCTTTTTGCTGTCCTATAAACATCACAGATTGTTCATCTATAGTAGCCCACCCGCCAACCATCGCTTTATCATCTTTAGAAGTTCTATCTCCATGTATTTCTAGGAAATTCCCATCGGATAAGGCATTTATATAGTCTAAAGTATAGGGTCTTTGAGGATGTCTAGAAAGTTGTACTCTTTCCCAAGAAGAAAGGTTCTCGTATATTTCTCTTCTAGTGGCATCTATTTTTTTTTCGATGTCTGCTACAGTACTACTTATATCAATAGCCCCTTCTCTTCCTATCTCTTTAGTTTTTTCTAGCTTATTTATTAATTCTTCAATTGGCTTTTCGAATGTTAGATATTCCATGTATTTATTATATAATTAGAGAATATAAGAAGAACAAAGTTAAATAAAATGATTTATGAAACCTTATAAAATTTTAGTTGATTAGTTTTGTTGTTGAAAACTTGATTTAATGTTATGTATATAATAATAATCGTTATCTTTATTAAAAGATTTAAACTATAATAAGAAAATGATACTTTATCCAAATGCCAAGATTAATATAGGTCTTAATATTGTTGAAAAGAGAACAGATGGGTATCATGAAATTTCTTCTGTATTTTATCCAGTAAAGACACTCTTTGATATCTTAGAGATTATTCCTTCTGATGTCTTTTCCTTTGTTAGTAGTGGTTTGCCTATTCCAGAAGGTACTAATATTTGTATTAAAGCTTATGAGTTATTGGAAAGAGATTTTGATATTGATCGAGTCAATATTCATTTACATAAACGGATTCCTATAGGAGCTGGGTTAGGGGGGGGGTCAGCTGATGGAACATTTACTTTGATTGCTCTGAATTTACTTTTCAAGTTAGGGTTGACAGATTTTCAACTAAATGAATATGCTTTGCAATTAGGTGCAGATTGTCCATTCTTTGTTGAAAATACGCCAAAATATGTAACTGGGATTGGAGAAAAGATGCTTCCCATTGATTTGGATCTTTCTTCTTATGAGATGAGATTTATTTTTCCTAACATACATATGTCAACAGCCCAAGCTTATGATAGTATCGTTCCAATAAAACCTAAGAAAGATTTGCTTGAATTAATTAGCCAGCCAGTAGATTATTGGAAGTTAGCAGTAAAAAATGATTTCGAGCCTTTTGCTTTTAGATGTCATCAAGAGCTTAAAGACTTGAAGGAAAAACTCTATCTTGATGCTGCTGTTTACGCATCTATGAGTGGTAGTGGTAGCGCTCTTTATGGTTTGTTTGAGCGATAAATAGGGTACTCGTTTACCCATTCATAGTCACCAAGAACTCAGTGTTATCTTTGGTTTTTTGTAATCGATCTTTCATGAATTCAATAGCCTCAATAGGGTTCATGTCTGCTAAGTAATTTCTTAGAACCCAGATTCTTTGTATATGCTCTTTATCTAGCAATAAGTCTTCTCTTCTTGTAGATGAAGCAACTAAGTCAACAGCAGGGTAGATTCTTCTATTAGCAATTTTTCTATCTAATTGTAATTCCATGTTTCCAGTGCCTTTAAATTCTTCAAAGATAACTTCATCCATTTTACTTCCTGTTTCAGTCAATGCAGTTGCTAGGATGGTAAGTGAACCGCCCTTTTCAATCTTACGCGCTGCACCAAAAAATCTTTTTGGTTTGTGTAATGCATTTGCATCTACACCACCACTTAATATCTTTCCAGAAGCTGGTTGAACCGTGTTGTAAGCCCTTGCTAACCTGGTGATAGAATCTAGTAGTACTACTACATCATGTCCGCATTCAACCATTCTCTTTGCTTTTTCAAGTACAATGTCAGCTACTTTTACATGACGGCTCGCTGGTTCATCAAACGTAGAGGCAATTACTTCAGCATTTACGCTTCTCTCCATGTCGGTAACTTCTTCAGGACGTTCATCAATTAATAATATAATCATATAAACTTCTGGATGATTATCTGCGATTGCATTTGCAATGTCTTTTAGTAGTACTGTTTTTCCCGTCTTAGGCTGTGCAACGATTAATCCTCTTTGTCCTTTTCCAAGAGGAGTAAATATATCTAGCATTCTAGTTGAAACATTATTATGTCCATTCCCAAGTAAATTAAATTTTTCATAAGGGAAGAGAGGGGTGAGATGATGGAAAGGTATTCTATCTCTAACAATTCCGGGATCTCTGCCATTGATGCGGTTTACTTTTACTAGTGGGTAGTATTTTTCTCCTGTTTTTGGAGGTCGTACGGTTCCGTTAATAGTATCTCCTGTTTTTAATCCAAATAGTTTAATTTGTGAGTGAGAAACATATACATCGTCAGGAGAGGTTAAGTAATGGTAGTCACTTGATCTCATAAAGCCATATCCATCAGGCATAATTTCAATTACTCCTTCAGTTTCAATTATCCCCTCAAAGTTGTAGTCATATTTTGATGGAGTATTATTGTTGTTGTTGTTGTTGGGAGGCTTGTTATTTGTTTTTGAGTGTGATTTCATCTCTTTTTCTATTTT
>MDSW01181978.1_pt1 | contig 10255 bp, 7 predicted proteins | sample 811171 | NCBI WGS metagenome assembly MDSW01 (sample SAMN05326641, study PRJNA326480) | marine metagenome | isolation source: seawater | place: Atlantic Ocean: North West | collected 2012 | reverse complement strand
GGAGCAGGAGTATCATCCACGGCCTCGCTCGGTATCGCTGGATCCTCCAGCGGCCGGAGCATAACATGGGGGCGGGTAAGAATACCAGGGAGTGGTGGGCCGAAATGGAATAAGAACTGATATATAATAATTATCAAGTATTTTACGAACGAAGGTAATAATACGAAACCTTACGAAACGTATTAAATACGAACGAACGAACGAACGAAGGCAGGTATTATTAGTCTACGAAATAAACTTATATTCTGAAGAATACCTTCGTAACAGTTTAAGGATAAGTCGCTTACGAGAACATAAGCGGAATCTTTATACTGTTTGCCCACTGGAGCGATTGTGTGGATCGTAATGATGAAGTCTTTTTACGTTCTTATTATTATATAAAATCGTTATGCATAAAAAAATGTCTCACCCTTATGCATATCAGAATAGGAAGATATCTTCATTCGTTCGTTCGTAAGATTATTATGTATTTAATATATTGAGCTTTTTACATAAGATTAGTCTATGCTTGTTTGCTTGTATGAACTTTTATTTATAACCACATATATTAATAAACATTATTAATAAGATATGATATGACATATTAATTACGAGTAGGAAATATATCTTCGTTCGTACAAATATATGTACGTATGTAGATTACCAAAACCGGGCGTACAATACTCTTAATAGGATTACCAAAATGCAATCCGCTTCCGCTTGGTGGATGGATCACCACTCACGCACGAATAATAAAATAAAAGCGGATTTGGAGCCGCCGTGCCATTGTGCGGGAGAACCGTATAAGCGACCGCACGTGTTAGAAATACGCGGCATCAACATGGACGGCATTGCAGTCGGTCTCAGCAAAGGACACGTCGTGTCCAAGCGCAAGCTTGCTGCGCGCCCTTCACAGCGAAAGGGGGTACGTCGAGTCAAGCTGTCGAGGTTTTTTCTTGGTTTGCTCAGCTGTCTGCTTTACAGAAACTTGGGAAGCGTGTTAAGGTGATCCGCGACCTTATCCGGGATGTCGTCGGTAGCGCTCCTTACGAAAAACGTCTCATGGAGCTTTTGAAGGTGGGCAGAGACAAACGTGCGCTCAAGCTGGCAAAGAGAAAGGTGCGTCGGTTCTAGGGTTTTCCTACTTTCCCGATAGGGTTTACCCTAATTTTCCGCCTGCCGAGGAATCGCTTGCGTGTTTTTCTCGCGTTCGCGTCGCGGTTGCACCATTACAAGAAGTTACGGTGCCTTGCAGCTGACTCGTTGCCGAACTCAAACCAAGTACGAAAGGACTTCGTATCTCGGACGATTCTGCCTGGATAAACGACAACCTCTTACCAACTGTTTTCGTTCCTTCCTTCGCAGCTTGGAACTCATCTTCGAGGCAAAAAGAAGCGTGAAGAGATGGGCAACCTACTTCGCAAGATGTCTCGTAAAGCTGCCCCGCATGCTTAGAAAAATTCATCGATTTCCGCCTTTTACTTCCCTCCTGAGCAAGTGGCCTTTAAGGACTTCGGTATCTTTCAATCTAAACTTAGGCTATTCGCGAACTTGTTTTCGCCGATGCAAGGAACCCATACCTTATCGTTGTGCAAAAAGCGTGTCAGCATATTTCGTTGGATACTCTACTGTTTTTCCTGTCTACTTCATTCAGGAAAGGACGGGTGATTCAAACATAACCCCCTCCTGCAGAAATCGGTTCAAAACACAGCAGGCAAATCGAAAAGAAAAACTCCACCCATACCTTGCATTTCGGACGGGCAGCTCATCATTATTTAGAGTCCATAAACTCAGGCCATCTTGTGCCCAGCCATCAGAAAACTTTGCCCTGACATACCGAGTAAGTGCGACTCGGCCATCTCGAAGTAAACCTGTGAGAGTGCGCTTCCCAACCCGCACTACATCTCGCCTTAAAGCACCAGTTCCCGCATACTGCAGACTTATTCGATCGCCATGATTGGCCCATAGCTTGCGGTGCATCCTGACTACCCTCGGACTCATGCTGTCACCATACTGGGCTTTTGCTGTGCGAATTTGCTGTTGTAAAGCAATTTGAGCAAGCAAACACTGAATGATATTTGTGCGGTCAAGGCAGTCTTTACAATTCACTCTAAAGACGCCCTTCTGCATTCTTATCGCAGCATTTACAGCTCTGTCGTCGAGCATGTTAGCAAAGTAACCTTGTTGACAGACTTCCGATTTAGACCAAGTTCGCAACTCTTCCAGTTGGGCAGGAAATCCTCTTTGAGATTCTGTGCGGACATCATATTGGAAATAGCGCACGCCCTTCTCACCACACATCCGCGGAAGCGGGAGTGAGGCCAATGCCTTCTTAAAACAAGCTTTCAAGCGACCTTCATCTCCGCTTGTACCAAGAAGATCAACCACTGTTATGATTCCATACCGCGACAGTAAACGAGCGAAATGCCTATGTACTGGGGTAATATCAGTGGGCTCATTCACTTGGATTCGCTGGTTCCATGCGAGATTTACCAAGGGCTGCGACCATCTTAGAGGCACTGAGCCGCGGATGATGACGAAAGAATACATGGCTCTGCATCCCGGAATTTCCAACACTTGCTCAGTTTCAATGAAGTTAGCTGCCTCACCTCCTGAATCTAAGCCGCGGCAATGATTTCTGATGCCAACCCGCCCGATTGAGGTTCGCGCTATGAGGGTAACCTTCACAGTGGTGTTCATGATTGACTCTTGCATTGACTCGAAGCTGCCACACACCAAGGGCAAAATGACGGACTGTATGTCGTGATGACCAACATTTCCCTTTGCTTTAACTGCTGCAGCAAGAGTTTTACCGGGTAGCTGATTCCAGCAAAATCGTTTGTCAGCTGTTTGCCAGCAAGTAATCGGATATTCAGCAGCTCCAGGCTCTTCCACGTGGCACCCATCAGTATTTGGATCACTTCTTTCATGCGCCGTACAAAATCTGACCTCGGAAACTGTCTGCTCGTCATTCACCATCATATCTCCTTGGTACTTTGGAAAGCATGGCGCACGGGAGCTACTTCTGAATAAATGTTGTCGTTGGCGATTCAGTGTCAGATCGTACCCCGATGAAAAATAAAGTCGACGGGATCCGCATTGAAGGGAGGCGTGCAAAATGTGCAGGTACCGACTTTCGTCTCTTTTCTGTACTTTTGAGAGGGAACCATACGTTTCAGGAGCAAAACAACGCACAGTGTCGAAACCAGTTGCTCTGTAAACACGATATCCTTGAATTTGGTCCACAACCTCATAAGATGTCAGAACAATCAGGTAATGTCCTGCAAGAAGACGTATCGTGCCGATGCAACCAAACACCGTTTTCCTACTGATGTTTTCTGAGCTGCTCTGAAGCTTGATGCGGCCTGCGATTTGAATTTTAAAATGAGTATAAACGAAGTATACGTCAAACACAACAACGAGAAACAGCACTCGCCCCTTGCCTTCTCCACGGACTGTGTCAAAAACAATCCGGGTCCTTCCTTCAAGGCCACCAAACAGGTTGCATCGTCAGTGCATTCTTCCGGAAAGCAAGCGATAAGCGACCGTGTCTCACACAACGCGTACCGCCGCGGATAATCCGAAGCTATTCGGCAAGTGTCGTTTTCCATTCTCAGCCCACCTTCATCTTTGGAATCGGATGAGATTCGCGGAGCAACGCGAGAAGGCTTGCTGAAAAGCATGGGAAGCCGCGAAAAATAAAAGAGCCAATGTTGGGCAAATAATTGTTTTTTAAAAATTGGGGGACATGAGGGAATCGAACCCTCGACCACCTCCACCCTAAGAAGGTATCATACCACTAGACCAATGTCCCATTGCGAACCGAATCTATCTGATACCGATGTCCCTTGAATGTAATATGCCGATTTTCAAAATATATTAGCTGATTTTATGACGATTCCGCAAGGTTATGGGCCCACTCTCACTTTGTCGTAAGTAACCCTCGACACACTTTCGCAACTCCTTTGCGGTACTCCTCGACAGACAACGCGGTCGTCGGAACGCGGTGTCGGTACTCCTCGACAACGCGGTCGTCGGTACTCCTCAACAACGCGGTCGTCGGAACGCCTCGTTGTCTCGAAATGATCGTCGATCGTTCCGGCTACGTCGAAGTGCCACACCTCGATGCTACCTTCGAAGGTACCTCCGTAACATTCTTCAAGGAATAAGCCAGGAATGGAACCAGGCCTTGGGGTCAACGGATACGACTCTCCACGGCTCAACCACCGCCCTTGTATGCCCGGCCGATCGGCTGGCTTTGCAGAGATGACAGAGAATCGTTGTGGGGGTGTTTTTCAACGACCTGTCTGACAAAAAATATGGGTGACTGTGGCCATATGCACAACCTCCGCAGTCGCAACTTACGTCCTCCTCGCGTCCCTCGTTACACAGCTAGGGTGGCATTGCTTATTCCTTCTGATCGGTAGTGAGTCTCACAAAAAAGTGCACCAAGAACTACCTTTCACCAACGTACTGCAAACGTTCTGGGTCGGCGCAGTTGTGTGTCCCGTCGGGGAATATGTGGTCAGGGTGACGTTCGGATCATTCATTGCTTTCGTGCCTAGCTCAGCATCCTTAGCCCGGCAAAAGGTAATGATGTTTGGCAAAAGGTCGAACGTCGCGCATTTTCTTCCAAACGCGGAAGATCACCATATGCAGGATCGAGAAGATGAGCTCGAGAATACGACTTTAGCTGCAGCGTTTGCGGTAGCCTTTTTTTGTGCTAGTCTAGCAGAGGAACCTGCAAAGGTAGGGACTCCTACTCCTTATTCACTCCTGCTCCTTACTTTTCACAAGTTGTACGTGAAACTTAGTGGTTTTGCCTTTTAAAACAGTACTTCGGTCTAGCGAGGTATTATCCGTCTCGTTCAACTTCCTCAGGAGTGACGTCAAACACCCTTACCACGAGGACCTCAAGGCAATCACTTGAGCATAGATACGGTAGTGCAGACACTCTCAAAGGACCCTTGCTAGAATATAACTACTGGTTTACACGATGCTGGGGTCCTAAGGTTGGCTGCTTTACGCCAGTGAGTAACCCAAGGATCGTAGTTTATCTTGGCTTCGTGTAGGATTGGGATTCGCATTCACTGAAAATGTGCAATATGGGATCAATATTTACTCAGCTGCGACGGAGTGGAGTAATCACAACTCAAGCTTGCGTGTGGGTGTAAAACTTGGATCCAAACGCGGGCAACTTCACAGTTGACAAGACGTCTGCCCACGCGGAAATGATAAAGTCGAAAACTCTTCTAGGAGACACTTGTTGCATCAGCACGAAGCCAGTCGAAGACCGACATGTGAGCGTGAACGTTTTTCCGACAGTCCGTGTTGAGAACTTGCTGCGGATTGCACCTATCATCGTAGATAGCAAGTTTGTGAAGTTTCAGGCTCGACAGTTCACGGCTGCTCTACTTTAGCATTCATGAGTCACTCCACAGCTATATATGCGGCTTGCTTCACAGCTGCCTTCGGTATTATGATGTTATCAGTGATATATCTTTGCCATCTGACCCACAACCTTGAACTAGATTTTGCCCGTGCAGGTTGGGGACTTCCAGACATCGGACGTGGACTTCCAAAGCTCGGGTACTGCGCGGGGCGAGAAATGCGGCTGTGCTCCACCGTTCTGGTGCTATCGACGGGTGAAAACGGAGGGTGTCATGGTATCTAATAATCCTGATGGGTATAATGATTTACGACTGTTAGCTTAAAATCTCACATTTCGTCGTGTTCCCACACTCTGTGATGTAGGAACTCATAAGAAAGGTCTCTCAATAGCTCGCGAGCTGTTTCGCTGACGCGTTTTGAACAAGTGTTCATTATGAAGTACAGCAAGTCATGCACAGTCAACATTCCTTCATTGTCATCGGTTATATATCTTGGCCAGTTCTTGACACCTGCTGCGTACACACATAGGGTTGGTTGAGACTTGCCGGTGCCATAAGGAGGGGGGATATCATTAAGTTCTGCGTCAACAACTCCGATCCTTAACCATCCTTGGCCCTTTGGATTCTTATCAAAACTTTCCTGTACCTTCCTCAAAGCTGGCATCAGCGATTGGTGGAAGGCATGTCTAGACTCTGGAAAGGCAACGTACGCAATGGCGTCTACATCAGCGTCATCGATGAAAACCTCATAAAAGTTACTCGCGACGGCATTGAAAAGGCCGTGTTTCTTGCTGTTTTTCGGAGGATTTGGTTCACTCCTGTATTTACGCTCTGCTTGGCCACTCCCATCGTCGGAAAACTCTGCGAGAATGTGCATGGATAGCTCTTCACTACAGCTGTGCGTGGCTTTGTAGCAGACTTCCCAATTCCACGACCAGTCTGTTGTTTCGGCCCTGCCTTCGTCAGGCATCCCCCTTCTGAGCCATCTTGTAAAAGCGAACACGAGATCTTCGCCGTGGTTGTCAAGGATTATTTCACATTCTCTTCGAGAATCTCTCTTATGCCAGAGTTCGTTCATCCTGCACGCGCTTTGCACATGCGACTCTATGACATCCTCGTAGAGCCCATAGTCGTAACGCCGCGATGCTGCATCGTTTCCCCTCACCCGCCTGCTCTCTATTGCCTTCAAATTCTTCAACAACGGCAGAAGCCGGGCATTGAGGTTATCCATCAAAACATGGCAGGTTCGGCATCGTGGGGTGCGCCCGAAAACGTCCTTGCCGTCGACGAATAGCGGGGTGGCTGTGTGCGCTTGTTCGGGCTTTCGCGTGACCTGAACTGCTTGCGCCGTGGAACAAAGAGATACGGCTAACAGGACCAATTGGCACAACAACCGAAGAAGTGACATCGGCAAGAGACGGTCGTAGACGGCGCCCTACTGACACAGCAGTTCAGGAGCACGCGCGCCGTCAAGCTGTTGCAACGAAGCCTCGGTCGACACAAAAAACATAATTGTTGGTTCAGTTAACTCTAAGGAGTTAGCTAGCGCTAGCTAGCTAGCTAGCAGTTTCTAGCTAGCTAGCTAGTTAACCAGGTTCTGTATAGAATATCTTCGAGGATAATAATTGTAGTTGCAAACTCCAATTGAACTAACCCTCGACCACGGGGCAAGAGTTGGGCATTTACACAACCCCATGTTTTATATATCCGGTGGAAATAATAATACTGTAATATGCAGACGAAGCTATCCGATCGGAGCTATCAAATAAATAAATAAAGGTAAAAGTGTTAAGAGTTATTAAAATAATACGAAGTAATGAATAATTGAGCAAGCAACCAAATAAAACGCCCAGCAGCTTCTTTGCAAGCGGTCCAGCGCGACCCAAAATACAGGCCCAAAATATAGTACAACCGACCGAAATCAAGTCCGACCGCGAGTCAACGATATGGAAAGTGGTGTATTATTATCATTATATTCAATACTACTGCTGTATTTAATAAATATGTATCATCATTCATTTAATCGTCATTTATATATATGGTAAGTTTCGAGGGTAACCTTGCTTATTTATATATTGTACAAGTAACATATGATTAAGTGTCACCTTCGTTCGTAGGTATATACCAATCAGTTAGACATCATGCATATGAGCAAAACCTCAAACTCCATTTCATACGAATGCGTCACTGTGACGAATGCATTTGCCGTTGATTTTTTGTGCAGCTTGGTTGTTTTGGGGGGTCCAGAAACACATTCTTATTACAAGTTGCTCATACAAAAAACTTTGAAAACCGGCAGCCTCCACTCTGTCGCTTCGCCATGGCCGAACGTCAAAGCAAAAGACTACAGTCAAACCTTCGCGGGAGACCTGAGGGTCACCGTGACACTTGTATCAACTTAAATCTACATGATCTTGAGCGGCGCTGGAAGTGGAAGCGCAACAAGCTGCGTAAAATCAAATAAATATCTAAAGCAATCAAGGGGAATTTTTTTACCTTCGAAAATTACCTTCGGAACACTTTTATTAGCTGTCTTGATTTTAAACACCAAGTAAGGTACGAACGAAGGTAACGCTTAAAATAAAAAATTCACTGAGTGACCCAACGCCTCAACTTGTAGGCCAGTATAGCACACCTAAAAGAGAGTGACAAATTTAGGGGTTCGATTCTTTGGACGGCTGCTAGAAAATGTATTCACTTGCTCCGCTCTGAATGCTGATGTGGTGCGAAAAACTCAGCATGAATAGCGCGTACTGCTCCCACACCTTGGCTTTCATTGACGAGAAGTGATATGTTGGTCTTACTTGCACCCTGGCTGATCATTTTAACAGATATTCTTGCATGTCCGAGCGCACGAAATGACCTTTCCATTATCTCGGTGTTTCGCTCTACATTTCCTATGAGTGAGATTAGCGAATTCCCAGTAGAATAGCTCACCCGTGCAATACCGTTCTCTTCAAAATCTCTCACCAAAGCATCAAGCTCTTCTTTCACAAGGTCACGACTCCACAGCTTCGCTGGGTCAAGCGTTAGAGATACACTAACCTCCGATGTCGCGATGCAGTCCACAGATATTCCTGCTTTCTCCATCACAGCGAAAACTCGGGCTAGGAAACCATATTGTCCTAGCATTCGAGTAGAGACAATGTCCAGTAATGTAACATTTTTCTTGCGCACAATTGAAGTCAGAAGCCAGTCGTCTCGCTTGGAACGCGCGTGACCTATCAGAGTTCCAGGAGCATCTATGTTGTAAGAATTTTTCACACGAACGCACAGACTGTCCGATTCCATCGCGGGCCGCATTGACTGGGGATGCAAGACCTGAGCCCCAAAATAAGCCAACTCCGTTGCCTCTTGAAATGACAAAAAAGACATTGGGATTGTTCCTTGGACTTCACGCGGATCAGCGGATAGGACGCCATCCACATCCTTCCAGACCTGTACCTCTGGTAAGTTAAGTGCAGCCCCAATGACTGTCGCGGTGAGGTCCGAACCTCCACGACCCAGGGTTGTTATTGCGCCAGTTTTTTCCCCACGCCCAAGAAAGCCTGTGACCACGGCAATTGATGCAGGCTCGTCCTTTTCCAGATGCAAAGCAGCTTTTATGTTGGAGTAAGTTTGGTCGCGAATCTCTCCATTTTCAAACTGATCGCTAGTAATGAGCCCAAGTTCGTCGAAAGCATCAAAATGTCTTGATTGAAGCCCGAGGGACCGAAGATACGAAGAGAAGATACGGGTGCTCATACGCTCACCAAAAGAAACTAAGGTTGCACGTGTTCGGTCTGTGCACTCTTGCATCAGAGCGATTCCAATGCAAAGTTGCTCCATCTTATCCAAAAGTTTGTTAATTTCCTGAATGGTGTCAGAGTCCACGTGCAACTCACGCATGGCAGCCATGTGACGGGCTCGAATTTCAACAATTGGCACCAATTTTGCTACTTCATCAGAGTTGTCACATTTCAGCGCAAGCTCCCCAGCATCAAGAAGATTGTTAGTGGTTCTTCCCATCGCCGAAAGAACCAATATTGGTAAATCATCGTGAAAGGCGAGGACGATTTCTGCAACCTCTCTCATGCGCTGAGATGTTGCCACCGATGATCCACCAAATTTCATGACCAAAGAGTACTTGCCCAGGTCAACGCCAGGTTGTTGCGCACTTCCAGGATCTATGTACGCCTTGCAGTGGAAGGGACGCCGATCAGAACTGGTGCAACGATACTGATGTATATAAAATTGCGGATAGAGATTCAGTGTTTTATTCAGCCCACATCCCTGAACCACAAGAGGAAGCGACCGCGTCATGTGCACTGAAGTCCGCCTGAGTAGGACATTCTCGTTTCGAAAGCTTCTGCGGTCAACTTTGCGGAGCAGAAGAATGAGCGGACTGGCAGGCCGCGTCGATGTCATCAGCGAGCGATTTAGTGCGGCTTGTCCATTTTTTCCGGCTCCGGCTTTGCTGAACTGCGAATTGCCAAGTCCCCTTTTGTTAGTCTGGACGCGAGCTGTGGACGCGAAGAATCTTGCAAATAAAGAACGAGGCTCGTGCGGCAGCTGGGCAGTCATCAGACAGATTAAATAGAAATAAGGATTTGATTTGATGGCTTTTACATGGAAATTGCGTAAGCCTCCCTTTTGCGTAAGCCTCCCTTTTGAATGACTCACAATTTATGACTCAGAAATGACGACGAAGAAGTGCACGTAGTTTAGATTTGAAGCTGAATTTTCAACGATGCTCGGTCAACTTCGACGTCGACCACCGCCTCCTAGGAAGACACGTTAGCGTCGTTGCTCAGTTCAGAAGTGGTGTGCGTGTGAGGACGACGCTTACGTGCACGCCAAGTGCAACGATAAGGACGTGCCGCGGAACAGTCGTAGTCCAAAAACCG
>MDSW01082254.1_pt1 | contig 10255 bp, 10 predicted proteins | sample 811171 | NCBI WGS metagenome assembly MDSW01 (sample SAMN05326641, study PRJNA326480) | marine metagenome | isolation source: seawater | place: Atlantic Ocean: North West | collected 2012 | reverse complement strand
ATGCACAAGGAAAAAATCCAATTAGAATAATCCTTGATTCACATGGAACAATCAAAAATGATTCAAGAATAATTAAAACATGTAAACACGTTCCAACAATAATTGTTGTATCTGAACTTATATCAAAATCAAATCTAAATCGATTACAAAAATTACCTCTTGAAGTAATTGTTTGTGGAAAAAATCAAGTTAACCTAACTAAACTACTATCTATTTTATCAAATAAGGGGATCAAGACCATACTTTTAGAAGGTGGAGGAACATTAAATCGCTCTTTTTTAAAAAAATATCTAATTGATGAAATGATTATTGCATTGACACCTTATGTTTTAGGTTCAAAAAACACTATAGATTTGTTTGAAGGAGTTTCCTTTTCAGAATTAAAAATAAAGTTAGCTCTAAAATTAAAAAATATTCAAAAAAGAGGTAATGAAATTATTTTAAATTATAGATTTTAATTTTAAAATTCCAATTCAAATTCAACAGGATTAATCTAATGAGATAAACTCTGAAAGTGTATTATTATCTTTCAAATTATTATACAATTCTAGGTCACTAATAGTATCAAATTCTAACCACCCATTATCAATCAATATTGCTCTAATTTCTTTTTTTGAATTAATTATATTCTGTAATACGTCTACAATTCTTAATTTCTCTAATCTTAATTCAGGATCTAACTTTAGAATATTTTTTTGTTCGTTAATTTGTTTTTCAGCAAATTCAAGAAAAACTTTAGAGCCAACATTTTTTACTTTCATTAATCCTATAAAATGCCCATTTGCTTCTTTAAGATCTTTAATTGATTGACCTACACTAGATACAAACTCTTCATTGTTATAATGTACTGATTCTGTTGCTTTCATAGTCGACTCACCCGTTCTTTTATCCCAATATCTCAGCCATTTTCTATCTACAACTATAGAAATATCATCTTCTGAATCCATAATCTTTCTCAACACATGATCTTCAAATATTATGTCACTATAGGAAATTATTGTAGATTCTCTAATCTTTTCTTTAGCACAGAATAAACTTTCAAGGGTACTAGTTTCTAGGAATAATTCATTCTTGATATAATTAATATCCTGAAAGTCAATTTTCTCGCTTTTATAACCCGTTACTATTGTTATATCGGTGATCCCACATTTTTGAAATTTTTTGATCAGTCGTTCCAGTAATGTCTGATCGGCAAATTCTATCATGGCCTTAGGTTTTTCTTTTGTGTATGAACCCAGTCTACTGCCTAGCCCTGCAGCCAAAATTATTGCATTCATATTTACTAATCAAATCCAACCATATTCTAATATCAATTACTCACAAAATTTATTTTTGATTAAAAATTCGTTCAATTATGATAATTGTCTCTCAAAACATGGCTAATTATGATATTCCATTACCCGCAGATTGCATTTTCAGAATTAATCTAGCATGGGTAAATGAAATTAATGAACTTGAAGAATTACTTAAAAAACACACACAACATAATATCTTCTTAGATCTTCCTGTTGGACGAACAAAACCTCCAAACAATCGATATACTATGGATGACATAATTCCTATCCTTAACGAATATTCAAATATAAAATTCCTTGCTATCTCAAATGTCAATAATAAAGATGACATTCAAAAATATTTACCTGGAGTTCCAAAATCAATAACTCTAGTACCTAAGATTGAAAGTACTGATGGAATAAATAACATAAATGAAATTGTTGACTCATTGCCTTATCACGAAAAAATTATCATGTTAGATCATGATGATCTTTATACCTCTGTAATGAATAAACACAATTCTCCTACATCTTTTAAGAAATATTTTCTTGAACTCTCTGATTTTTGTAATAAAAATAATATCACATTACTTAGAACTGTTGGTGTTATGTTTAGCGATGAAGAAAAGAAAGTAACTCAATATAGTAAGTAATTTTTAACTAGGTCTATCTGGGAACTTATCCACTTTTGAAAAATCAATTTCAAATATTTTAATTTTATATAATTCATTATTCTCATAGACTTTTTCTAAATAGTCATACTTTTCTTCATTAGAAAACACATCTCTTAGAAATTCTTTGTTATCTGATTCTCCCACCATAATGTGAGTTAGATTGTTATTTTTATTATCGATGACGAATTTTAAAAGCTCATCATATTCTGAAACCGAAAACTTCAAAATATTTAGATCCATTTTATTTTTATCATTTAAGGGTGGTACATCTGGCCATGATTTTTGTAACTCTGCTATTCTCAAATAACTAATTCCTTCGTATTGGTTAACACCTTTTGAATTATCAGATAAGAAAACTGCAGCATAAAACAATTCTTCATTAACTTCATTGTTTATTCTAGTATCTACAAAAATTGTTGATGAAATTATCATTATAGAAATTATTAAAATGAAAATTTTTTTGTAAGAAAATTTGCGTATAAAATAATTAAATGAGTATGCCGTAAATAATGATATAATTGGGAATAAAACTAAAAGATATCTTGTATCTTGAATTCCTCTACCATATGCCCATAAAGCTGCAATTGATAAAAATAGGATGTACGTAATTATGATAATTTTATTCCTACTGACTTTTTTTGGAACTAATATTACACTCATAATGACAAATACTATTGAACTTGGTACGAGAATCCAACCCAAATATTTAACAAAATTTGAACCTGCATAATAAACAAAAGTTTGAGACTTGTTCTCTGAATTTTCACCATATAATTTATCATTAGAATCATATTCGTTCCCTATAATTATTGGAAAAAAATAATCAAAAAGAACATCTGGTACAAAATTCAACATTGGTAATCTTTCACCTTTGTCATTTTCTAGAAGAGAAATAGCTGTTAAAACTATCAAAAACAATACAATTCCAATTAAAAATTTTAAAATTTGGTTTCTAGAAAAATCATACTTGATAAAAAATGATAATAAAACTGGAATTATGAGTAGAATTCCTTCATATCTGACAAAAACTGCTACTCCAGCAAGAATAAATGAAATATAGAAATATTTTCCATGTTTATAAAATGTGAACATAACTATTAGTGCTACACAAAGAATGAACAGTGGTTCTATTACTCCTATAATGGAATTTTCTATTAGATGTGATGAGAACAAAAATAACGCTGTAGATAAAATTGAAACTTTTTTGTTAAAAAATGAATTAACTAGAAAATAAATTGGTATTGAAGTTAATACAGACAATGAAACACTTAGAATTCTTTGTAAATTCATTAAATCAAGCATTTCATTAGAATCAATAATTGAAAAAAATAATGAAACAAATGTAGACCATCCAAAATTATTTACTAAATATCCTGTTGGAAAATAATTATTGATATGAATTAAGTATGCATATGTAAAATAATCTGCTCCATCCTGTCTGATGGGTACATCAAAGGGTAAAAAATATAGTCTTATTATAAATGCCGTAGCGATTAAAATTATTAAGATAGAAACTGTATTTCGAAGTTTTAAAGAATTAATTTGTTCGCTCATTTTTTGTCATATTGATAAACTAATTTTATTTTATGTTATTTTTTCCATTTTTCAAAATCATAATCTTCAAATTTTGTATTAATCATTTCTCCGTCATTTGGTTTCCATGCAACATCTGCTAAAACTAATACCTTTGTAGAATTCCTAGTTGGGTTAATGATTGCTGCTCCCGTTCCATTAGAAACCGAAATTAATCTTGAATCTCTTTCATCCAATTCTATCTCATGATATTTCCCATTTTTATCTTGAATTAAAAGAATAATTTTTCCTTGTATACAGAAAAAATAACTTGTTCTATTTTTATGAATATGAGGTCCTTTAACCTCTCCAGGATTGATTGAATTAAGATAAAGCATTTTTGGAAAATTGATTATTTCATCCCAATCTCTCCAAATCACAGTTAATTCTCCATTAATATGGGAATCAGAAACGTCCTTTGTCTCATGAGATTCTAACTCAATAATCGAAAAATCTTCTTCTACCATCTGAAAAACTACCCAATTTGACCAATAAAAGTTTGGATTGATAGATTAGTTACTTCTCATCCAATATTTTATTAATATTTGAAAATTCTGTGTTATATGAAAATACTCGTAACTGGTGGTCTTGGTTTCATTGGTAGTAATTTTATCATAAAACTACTAAATGAAAATGTTGATATACAAATACTTAATGTAGATGCCCAGCTAGAAGGTTCAAATTTAAAAAATCTTGAAAGTGTAAATAATTTTAAAAATTATGAATTTGTGAAAGGTAATATATCAAATAAAAAATTCATGGAAGAACAGATCTCTAAATGTGATCTTGTAGTTAATTTTGCTGCAGAATCTCATGTTGATAGAAGCATTAATGATGCGAATCCATTTCTAGTATCTAACATTAGAGGAGCATTTACTATACTTGATATAATTACTAAACAACAAAAACGTCTTGTTCAAATATCCACTGATGAAGTTTTTGGAAGTTTAATTGAAGGTACAGCATCTGAAAACTCAAAATTCAATCCATCTAGTCCATATGCAGCTACAAAAGCTTCTGCCGAATTAATAATTAATTCATATTTTACAACATATGATTCTGATGTTGTTATTACACGTTGTACAAATAATTACGGCCCAAGACAATTTGCTGAAAAACTTATTCCAAAAACAATTATTTTAGCAAATCAGGATAAAAAAATACCCATTTATGGAAATGGAACTAATATTCGTGATTGGATTTATGTTGATGATCATTGTGATGCAATTTCTTTGGCACTTTTTAATGGAAAACGTGGAACTTCGTATAACATATCTGCAAACAATGAGGTTGATAATATTACAATAGTAAAAAAAATTCTTTCTATTATGGATAAATCAGAAGATTTAATACAATTTGTTGATGATCGACCTGGACATGATTTCAGATATAGTATGGATTCTAAAAAAATATCAAATGAATTCGGTTGGAAAACTAAATTAAATTTTGATAAGGGATTAGAAAAAACAATACAATGGTATCTTGATAATCCTGAAATAATGGAGAGTATATCTTCTGATGTATTGAGTTCTACGCCTTGGAAAAGTTCTAATTAATTATATGAGGTTTAATGTTAAATGAAAGGAATAATTTTGCATGGTGGACACGGAACAAGATTAAGACCCTTAACACATACTGGACCAAAACAACTTTTACCTATTGCCAATAAACCTATGTCCGAATATTGTGTTGATGCCATACGCGAATGTGGAATCTCTGATATTGCAATAATTATTGGAGGAAATGGGTCTAACAAAGTTAAGGAATATTATGGTGATGGCTCAAAATTTAATGTAAATATTTCATACGTTGAACAAGATGAGCCTAAAGGAATTGCTCATGCCATAAATTTATGTAAGAACTTTGTAGGAAATGAAAAATTTCTTGTTTTTTTAGGAGATAATATTATTCAGAAGCCAATATCTGACATATCCGCAAAGTTTGAATCATCAAATGATGATGCACTTGTTCTTTTATGTGAAGTATCCAACCCAGAAAGATTTGGTATTGCAGATGTTAAGGAAAATAAAATAACCAAAATAATGGAAAAACCAAAAAATCCACCAACAAATCTTGCAGTAACAGGAATCTATTTCCTTACAACAAAAATTTTTGATATATTTTCTAGACTAAAACCTTCATGGAGAAATGAATTAGAAATCACAGATGCATTACAGATGTTATTACAAGAAAATAACACAATAAACTTTGAAATGATTACTGATTATTGGAAAGATACTGGTACTCCTGATGATATAATTCATGCAAATGGTGAAGTTTTAAAAAATATGAAACCATACTTTCTTGGAACAAAAGAACCTGGCACTGAACTGTCTGGTAATACTATGATTGGAAACAATTCTACTATATCTGGAAATTCCAAAATTCTAGGCCCTTGTATAATTGGTGAAAATTGTACAATTGGCGAAAATTGTACAATAGGTCCAAATGTTAGCATTGGAAATAATTCTAAACTAAAAAACTGCAATATTAAAAATTCTATCATTATGGAAAATTGTATTATTGATTCTAACATAAAACTTAGAAATAGTATTCTTGCATCAAATTCATCTATAACCTTGAATAATGATAACGATGAAAAAGTTCTACTATTAGGAGAAGGAACAAAAATCTCATTGTGATTGAATTGAATTTTACAAAAGATATACTAAAAATCAAAGACACGGAATCTGTCATAAAATCTTTGGAAGATTTTATTCGTGAACAAACATTTGAAAAATATAGAAAACGAGGTATAGTCATTGGTATTAGTGGAGGTATAGACTCTGCAGTATCTGCTACACTTGCATGTAATGCTGTAGGTAAAGAAAAAGTTCTAGGATTAATTTTACCTGAAAAAGAATCTAATCCTGAAAGTCAGAAATTAGCAGAAAAACTTTGCAAAAAACTCAAAGTAGAATATGTAATTGATGATATAACTCCAATTCTAAATTCTTCGTCAGTCTATAAAATTAGGGAACAAATAGTAAAAAAACTATTTCCTAATTTTGATGATTCTTGTAAATATCGGTTGATTTTTACCGAAAATTTTGACAATGATGGACTTAGTATACCTTATTTAGAAATTCAAGATTCACAAAACCAAATCCACAAATTCAAAATCTCTTTAAATGACTATCTAACGATTACTGCTGCTACAAACATCAAACATAGAACTCGAATGAGTCGATTATATTATTATGCTGAAAAAAATAACTATCTAGTTTGTGGTACAACAAATAAAGCAGAATTTCAACAAGGATATTTTGTTAAGTATGGTGATGGAGGGGTTGATATAGAGCCTCTAGTAAATCTGTTCAAAACCCAAGTTTATCAATTAGCACAATTTCTTGACATTCCAAATGAAATAATCCAACGAAATGCATCGCCTGACACATGGAGTTTTGATATAAGTGATGAAGAATTTTTCTTTAGTCTGACATATGACGTTATAGATCTCATGTTATACGCTAAAGAAAAATCAATTCCAATAAATGAGATATCGTCAATCTTAGATCTAAACGAAGATAAAATCAAAAGAATATTAAAATCACAAGAACGTAAATGGACCTCTAGTAGAACATCGAGAAATTTTCCCCCAACTTTTGATATGAAGGAAATATCATAGGAATTTTAGAATTGAATCAATCTACTGGACCTTTGATTAGTATTGTAATTCTAAATTATAACGCAGAAAAATTTCTCGATGAATGTCTTGAATCTATTTACAAAACGGAAAAAGTAAATTTTGAAGTAATCCTAGTTGATAATGCATCATCAAACAAATCCTACAAAGAGTGTGCGAAAAAATATCCCAAAGTAAAACTAATAGAAAATGAAAAAAATTTAGGTTATTGTGAAGGTAATAATGTTGGAATTAGGGATTCTCAAGGAGATTATATTGTTGTATTAAATCCTGATACAGTTGTAACTCCTACCTGGCTTCATGAATTAATTCATGCATATCAAGAAAATGGAGAAGGAATATACCAACCAAAAATTCTTGCAACAACTAATCATGATATGCTATTGAGTTCTGGACAATTCATACAATTATTTGGATTTGGTTATTCTCGTGGTAAAGGGGAAAAAAATGTACAAGAGAGTACAGATATTGAAAAAGTGGGTTATGCATCTGGCACATGCATTTTTACATCTAAAACAATTTTTGAAAAACTTGAAAACTTTGATCCTTTTCTATTCGCATATCATGACGATCTTGATCTATGTTGGAGAGCCGCTATGTTTGGTATAAATTCGTTTTATGTTTCTAAATCAATAATTTTCCATCCAATAGAAGGATATAGTTTCAAATGGAGTAAATTCAAATTTTATTTAATGGAGCGTAATAGGCAATATTGTTTATTGACACATTTTTCAAAATCAAGTTTTTTTAAAATGCTCCCATCTTTAATTCTTGTTGATTTTGCAGTAAGTTTATTCTATTTGAAAAAAGGTATGTTCACAACAAAAATCAAAACATCATTTAACATATTAAAAAATCTAACAAAAATATCTAAAAGATATAAAAAAATTCAATCAACAAGAATACTTTCTGATAGAGAAATTCTAAATATTTTCCAAGATGAAATTCAAGTACCTAAATGGGTTGCTAGTGAAGAAAATAGTGAATCTTTCAATAATTTTCTGAATAAACTAAGTAAGATTTCACGAAGTTTTTTATAATTTAATTATAATCTAATGCAATTACCATTGCTATTGCAAAGTCTTTTTCATGGCTAACTGAAACTAGAAATTTATAGTTTAGTTTCTTTTTTAAAACAACCTTGGGTCTTGAATTTTCGTGATCTGTTATAATTTGATTAAAGCTGATTTTTTCTTTTATTGATTTTCTAACAGCTTCTTTTATAGCAAATTTCCCTGCGAAATGTTCTGAATTATTTTTAAAAGATAAGCAATATTTGATTTCTGATTTTGTAAAGATTTTCTCATAAAATTTTTTATTTTTATTATATTCTTTTTTTCTGAATCTCTCGATTTTTACAATATCTATTCCAATATCTGAAATTTCCATAGATATCTTTCATAGTAATAGATTTATTTATTATACTATGAATTTTGATGGATTAAAAATTGAATTTAGATGATGATATTAAAAATATTTTTTTTGAAACCTTTCCACTACTCTCTGAACCAGACTTTAACTGGGAAAAAACACAAAATAACTATGATGACTGGGATTCATTTGCTCAATTAAATCTCATAACTTTGGCAGAAGCAAAATTTGAAATTACTTTTTCTGATGATGAAATAACATCAATAAACAGCGCAAAAACTCTCTTAGATATAATAAAATCAAAAATATGAATACTATAGATAAATTCCTTACAAATTCATCTAAAGCTAATCCACATAAATTAGCACTAATTGATAATGAGTCAAAATTTACTTATTTAGAACTAGAAGAAAAAGTCAATAAATTCTCTACATATCTAAATCAATTCCAAGAAAAATCTGTTATCAGTTTATTATTTGAAAATTCTAGCGAATTTGTTATTTCATATCTTAGCGTTATTAATTCAGGATGTGTGGCTCATCTTATTCCAACTGGAATATCACAATCTAATTTACAACAGCAAATATTGTCTGCAAGACCAAAACTTCTATTATCTTCAGATTCATATTTTTCCAAGATTAAAGATATAGAATTAGAAAATTTAGAAAAAATTAGATTTTCTGAAGTTAAAGAAACATCTTCTAATACTAGAAGCCCTTTACCTGGTGATTATGCATATTTAATTTATACATCGGGAACAACTTCGACTCCAAAAGGTGTTCCTATAACACACTTGAGCTGCAATTTTAGTACACAAAATATTGCTAGAACTCTACAATATTCAAAAAATGATATTGATCTTTTACCTCTACAATTATCACATTCTTTTGGATTAGGTTGTTTACATACTTCGTTATATGTTGGAAGTACATTAGTTTTACAAAAAAATCTTAATCCATTTGAAATTTTTAATTCTATTAAAAAATACAATGTAACAACATTAGCAGCAATTCCTTCTACATTATCAAATATTGTTTCTAGTGATTCAAAAGATTTATTGAATTTATTATCTAATCTTAGATTAATTATAACAAATAGTACTTATTTTCCTCCAGAAACCATTAGAAAATTAAAGAGTATTATTAAAAAAGGAATAATTGCTACTTACTATGGACTCACTGAAGCCTCACGTTCAACATTTATGATATTTGATGATGAAAAAAAAATTGAATCAGTTGGAAAATCTTCTAATGGTATTCAAATTAAAATTCATGAAAAAAATAATGATGGCGTTGGCGAAATCTGGATTAAAGGTCCTAACGTAATAGATTATTACTGGGAAAAAAAATATTCAGAAAACAAGTCTGATGATTGGCTAAAAACAGGTGATTTAGGTCGGTTTGATACTGATGGTTTTTTGTATATTCTAGGAAGAGTTGATGATCTAATCAACATCTCTGGCGAAAAAGTTTATCCACAAGAAATTGAAAGAATAGTGAAAGTTTTATCTGGAATTGACGAAGCAATTGCTATTCCAATGAAGCATAAATCATTTGGTGAGGTTGTCAAACTATTTGTTAAAAAATATCCCAATTCAGAAATTACTTCTACTGATATTCTTACTTATTGTATAAAGAATCTAGAAAGATTCAAAGTACCTGCAAAAATTGAATTTGTTGAAGATTTTCCACGTACCGACTATGGAAAAATTAAGCGAT
>MDSW01161193.1_pt1 | contig 10256 bp, 7 predicted proteins | sample 811171 | NCBI WGS metagenome assembly MDSW01 (sample SAMN05326641, study PRJNA326480) | marine metagenome | isolation source: seawater | place: Atlantic Ocean: North West | collected 2012 | reverse complement strand
TACAGGCGAGTCTGGCGGAAACCGTGAAGAAGAGATACGAGGAAACTATTCATACAACATCAAGAACAATGTCAAGGGTTATGTGGGTGAAGACTTTGACACACTGATAGAGAAGAACGAGAGCCGCACGATCAACGGATACTTTGATGGTTCGATTGTTGGTAAGTATAGTATTACTACACTAGCTGATTTAAGTATGAGTGCAAAAGACAACATGTCCTTTACTACGGTATCTGGTATTACCACCATGAAGTCTGGTTCTACGCTAAATATTAAGTCCGCTTCCGCTATGACATTGAAATCGGAAACAACCTTGACAACTACTGTGGCTACATCTTGGACTGGCACAGTTGGTACGACTTGGACACACACATCAACTGGTATTACCACACTTAACGGTAGTCAGATACAATTGAACCCATAGGTGCAACATGGCAGAGTTTCAGTTTATAGTTAATGGAGAATTAGTTACATACGACAGTTGGGAAAACATACCAGAAGAGTTCGAACATGTTATTAAATTTATACCTGATATTCCACCAGAACCGCATACCGAAGATGAACATGCGGAAATAGAAATATGGAATACTAGGTTACAACAACTAATGGAGAAAGAACGTGCCCGCAGCAACTAGAATAGGAGATGCAGATGTGGCCCATTGTTCGGGTATGACTCGAGCACAGGGTTCACCAAATGTTTTTGTTAACGGAATTGCATGGAGTAGACAGGGTGATAATAATACAGCACACCTTTTGCCTGGCACCCCATGTCCAGTTCACGCAGCCCCAATAGCTACAGGGTCTACTACAGTCTTTGTAAATGGCCAAGGTGCAGGCAGAGTAGGTGATGGAATATCTGGTTGCACTTCCGTAGCAGCTGGTAGTCCTAATGTATTCTGTGGGCCATAGGAGAGAAAAATGGTAGATTTCGCAGCCCCCAATCTTTGTGGTGCAAACCCTGACTTTAATAAACTTATGAGTCAGTTTGATATAATCAAAGCAGAAATTGCTTCTGGACTAGATATTGATGCGTCTACTCTAGCAGGAAAACTTAACACAGCATTGACACAATTAGAGACAGACTTACGAGCTATGGTTTCTGCGTTACCAACTCTGCCTGCTGTTAACTTTCAGTCAGAGGTTACTAGTCTAGCAACCCTACCGATTGGTAGTCAAGCATATATAAACAAGTTAGCAACGATTACAACTCAATTTGGTGATGCTCTTCCCGATATTAGTACCGCAATAAGTAAAGCCCTTGATACTGTTACAGCTGGGGGAGATGTATGCGGAGATTTACCTAATCTAGAACTTCCTAGTGGTGCGACAGAGGCGATAGAGAAAGCGAAGAATACTTTACAGGCTACTGCTCCTGCATTGGTAGAATTAGCGCAAAGTTTTAGTGAAGATGCGACAGTAAATGATGCAACAGCGATATACGGAGACTCATATTCAAGAGACACCCTATCTTCAGAGATCACTTCATTGAAATCTTCTTTGGAGACAGCGGCAAAACAATTTAACACAAAAGCAGAAATGTTAGCTGCAGAACTAAGTGCAGCTGCAGCCCGAGCAAGGTCTGCACCAGAAGATCAGATAGCCCTATAGGAGATTATATTATGGCAAAAAGGAAAAAACAACGAGCAAGTCAAACATCTAAAGGTCTAGGAAGTAATGTAGGCAGTTGGGTTCGAAAAGCAATGAAGAGAGATGTTTCTGCATTGACACAATTGAGAAGAAAAAGAGAGGCTTTTGAAAAAGGAAAGAATGTTATGGTAACTATTCCTAATCCTGATAAACTAGCAACAAGAGAACCCTTTATTCGAGTCAATGCAAAAGAAGTGTGGAGAAAATCTACACCTTTCATGATGAAGAGTTCTGATGGATAGTATAAATACTATGTAAGGAGTTTATAAATGCCAAATACAGACCAGAGTGGCGCTTGGCGCAATCCAGCTGGATTCAGTGACGCTGAAGGCCCATCAGGCCTGTCTGACAGAAGTATTCGAGTATTTGCTGATCTTGATTTGTTTTTTACTACAAATAACAGAACTAAAGATATTAATATTCTTAGTGATGTTTCAGCTGTCAAAAGGTCAGTTCGTAATCTGGTATTATTGAACCAATATGAAAAACCTTTTAGACCAGAAATATATTCTGGTATTCGTGATATGTTGTTTGAACCTATGACTCCTATTACTGCTACAATCCTCGCAAAAAAAGTAGAGGATGTTATTGAGAACTTTGAACCAAGGGCCAGACTTATGGGTGTACGAGCCACTCCTGACCTAGATCGTAATGCTTACAATATAGCTATTGAATTTTATGTGGTGAATACACCAACTGAATTGGTAGACTTAACTATAATGTTAGAGAGATTACGATAATGGCAAACTCCGAAAAACTTCAAGTAACAGAACTCGACTTTGATGGTATCAAAGAAAATTTAAAGACCTTCCTCAAGGCTCAGACACAATTTAAAGATTATGATTTTGAAGGTTCTGGTATGAGTATTCTTCTGGACACGTTAGCATATAACACACACTATCTTGCGTACAATGCTAACATGGTTGCAAACGAGATGTTTCTGGACTCCGCTGCACTACGTTCCAGTATTGTCTCTCATGCCAAGATGTTGGGATATGAGGTGGACTCTTGTAGGTCATCCAAAGCTACAATTAACATAACCCTTAACGATCCTACAAAATTATCAGCGATTATGCCTGCTGGAACGAAGTTTACCACAAAGATTAATAACGAAGATTATGAGTTTGTGACAACAGCAGAACATACAGCTTCAAGCACTGGTATAGAAATACCATTTAGTAATATCAACATATATGAGGGAACTTATACAACTTCAAGATACACAGTAAATACTGCTGATATAAATCAAAGATTTCTTATACCGTCTGATAGAGCAGATACAACTACATTAACTGTATCGGTACAAAATTCTTCAACTGACTCTACCACAACCACATATACTAAAGCTACAGATATATCTCAACTGACAGGCACAAGTGAGGTCTATTTTTTACAAGAAGCAGAAGCAGGAAAGTTTGAAGTTTACTTTGGTGATGGTGTGGTAAGTAAGGGCGTTACTGATGGAAATATAGTGTTTCTCAAGTATGTTGTAACAAACAAAGCTAAAGGTAATGGTGGAACGACTTTTACTTCCTCTGGTGCTATTGATGGTGTTACCAGTGTTACAACTTCTACTGTTGAAGATTCAAAAGGCGGAGCAGAAGCGGAATCACTACAATCAATAAAACTAAACGCACCTTTAGATTACGCAGCTCAAGGCAGATGCGTTACGGCAGAAGACTATAAACTTTTTGCAAAGAAACTATTTCCACAAACACAGGCAGTTCAAGTGTTTGGTGGAGAAAGTGGTTCTTTCGATCCGACTCTTGGTGTTACCAGTACAGCATCTTATGGTCGTGTTTTTATTTCTATCAAGTCTACTACAGGCAACAATCTTACAAGTTCCCAGAAAGCACAATTAGTTAAAGATTTCCAGAAATACAATGTCGCCTCTATAACTCCTGTTATTGTTGATCCAGATACAGTTAAATTATTTTTAAATGTTAACTTCAAATTTGACTCTAGTAGAACAACCAAAGAGAGAGATACTTTGGTTTCGGATGTTACAACAACATTAACAAATTATAACAATTCAGATTTGAAATCTTTTAATAAAGTTTTTCGTCACTCCGCTGTTGTCGGATTGATAGATGATACCAACACAGCTATTCTGAGCAATATAACAAATGTTATTTTGGCAAAAAGTATTACTCCTACTCTTAACTCTTCTGCTTCACATAACATATATTTTAATAATGCGTTATATAATCCACACAGTGGCCACAATTCAACAGCTGGTGGTATTTTAACTTCAACAGGATTTAAGGTTAGTGGTGATACCACTAATGAGTATTTCTTTGATGATGATGGTCAAGGTAATGTTCGTAGATATTATCTTGTAGGCATCACAAGAAACTATGTGGATAATATAGCTGGTACGATTAATTATTCTACTGGTGAAATTGTTATTAGTGGTATAACAATTAGTGCTATATCTAATGTAGATGGAGTTACATCAACTAGTATTCGTTTCACAGTCGTACCTGACTCCAAAGATATTGTTCCTGTTAGAAATCAAATACTAGAGATCGACTTTACTAATTCTAAAATTTCGGGAGAAGTAGACACAATTGCTGTTAGTCAGCCTGGCGCTGGTGGGACTTACACAACGTCAAGCAGTTATACGTCACCAAGTACAGGATACTAAACCATGGCACCTTTTGATGCTACTTTAACTACAAAGATATCCCCTCTTATCGATGGTCAAGTTCCTGACTTCATTCAGTCTGACCATCCTATATTTGTAGATTTCCTTAAACAATATTATCAATTCCTAGAATCAGCATTGTTGGTTGTTGATGGTGATATTGACAATATTGTATTAGAAAGTCCTGTCACTCAAAATATACTCCTTAATGTTGAAGATGGTTCTACACCTCAACTTATGGCTGAAGTTGGTGCTGGGTCTACCGCAGCTTTTAATAAGGGTGAGACTATAACTGGTGCTACGTCCAAGGCTACGGCTGAAATTCTCATTGACGATATTGATCAATCTGCAAAGAAACTTATCATCACTTCAAACCAAAGATTTCTAGTTGGAGAAACAATAACTGGTGACACCTCTGGTGCAACAGGTACAATACAATCTTACAAAGCTAATCCTGTTCAGAACATGCAACAGCTTCTGGATTATGCTAACACAGATAATACTGTGTCCGCTTTCCTTGACCAGATGCATGAACAACTTATGGCTGCAATTCCATTCACTTTGGCTTCTGGTATATCTAAACGTGATCTGATAAAAAGTATTCGTGATCTGTACACTGCAAAGGGAACCTCAGAAGGACACAAATTATTCCTCAGACTTATGTTTGATGAAGAGTCTGAGGTATTCTATCCTACCAAATATATGTTGCGGTTGTCAGACGGCAATTGGAAAGAAAAAGATTTTATTCGTGCTGTTGCAACAAATGGTTCCAAAGGTTCAGAAATTATTGGTCAAGTTCTTACTGGCGGCACTTCTGGAGCCACAGCTTTTATTGCAGATGCTGAGTCGTTTAGTCAAGGTACAGATGCGATAACAGAGTTTGAAGTTCAAAATGTAAATGGTACTTTTGTTAATGGAGAAACAATAACAGCGGATTCTATTAGTGAACAAGCTGATGGTCTTTTCCGAGAAATGAGTTTCACAATTCAGCAAGTTATAACATCCGGCACAGTAAATTCTGGCGGAGTTTTACATGCAGAGGATGATCTTCTTACTCTTAGCACTGATGTTGGTAATGGTGCGGCTGTTGCTCGTGTAGACCAAGTTAGTACAGGTAGTGTATCTGAAGTGGCAATTGATGATGCTGGTTCGGGTTATAGAGTAGGAGATGTTCTTACTTTTACTACAACCGAAGTATCTACTGGCACAGCTGAAGGATTTGTAGCTTCTGTAGGTGGAAACTTTCTCTTAGAAGATACAGTTGATAATGATGATTATATTGTACAGGAAGATGGTTCTACTAGAAAAACTCTTAATAACCAGATAGCCTTAAACGGAACTAGTATAACAAATGGTATTCCAAATGAAGAGGGTGATCAGATTATACTAGAGGGAACTGACAGCTCCAGTACAGATGAAAATGATTTTTTGTTGGAAGAAGTTGACCGAGATGTTATAGATGATTTTTCCACTAATGCAGATAGAATAACACTTGAAGAAGCATCTCTCTCCAGTTCAGAAAAAGGTTCGATAGCTAGAGTTTATTTAAAAGAAACAGGATCAGGGTACTCTGCTCTGCCAACTGTAACTATTACGAGTACATATGGAACAGGAGCAAAACTTCTGGCTCTCACAGAAGATATAGGACAGGTTGAGAGTATTAAAATTGTAGATGCTGGTTTCAGATATGGTGCAGCGCCGACAGCAACCATACCGACTAAATTTGTTGTCAAGGATGTTACAGGTACGTTTGGTACAGACCAAGCTCTTACTGGAACATATGAGGGAACTGTAAAAGCCTTTGAGGCATCAACTGGTGTACTGACCGTAGACATACAAGATGTTGTAAGAACAACACTTGAACAGAATGATCCTAACCTACAATTTGATTTTATTTTAGAACAAGAAACAGACCACTTTCAAAGAATCCAACTTAATGATAATCTTGATAGCGAAGAAGATCGTATTCTAACAGAAGATGCACTTGGTTCTGGCGTCATGGTTATGGATGCAGAATCTAATGGTATAGAGCAAATCACTCTAGAGAACTCTAGTACAGCCACTGTAAATCAAAACATACAGCTGGAAGAACAAAGAGATGATAACGATACCCTTATTGAACAAACGAGCAATGGTCAATTTATAAGGGTGGGCACCAATCAAAAATTCTTGGGTGCTACGGTTGACTCTGGTGGAGCTCATACAATTCTTCTAGACGGCACTACCGTTGGCGATTCTATTCTTATTGAAGATGGGGGAACGGATGGTAGTGGAACTAACGCTGGAGATGAAATTCTTTTAGACGGAACAACTTCTGGTGGCGCTGATGCTAATGATAAAGTTCTTCAGTCTTCCGTAGATGAAGGCGGAGCCTTAATCACTGAGGATGAACCACTAATATCTGATAATCATGTTCGTAAAGATTATCTAGTTCTCAACGAAGCTTCAGGCAGAAAACAAGTATTTACAGAGGGTGGTTGGGTTGATGAAGCCAGAGCAACCTCTGAAAATTTACAGATTATTTCATCACAAAAAGTTTTTGTTCCTGAGACTAACTTCACAACATCTGAGATTGACGGTGATGCTATTTTATTAGAAACAGGGGAAGGTGATTATCTTGTTCTTGATGGATTTAGCTCATCTCTAAGGGACGGTTCATCTAGAATGAACAGAGATGGTGTTCGCTCTGCAAGAGGCCTTTTGACGGCCGGTGACGGTCATATTGAAAATGAGGGAGAACGTATTCTTCTACAAGGAGAACCTGCTCGCATAGAAACTGTTGCTCATGAGAATGTACGATTTATTGAGGCGGAAAGACTTGTACTAGATGGAACAGAAGTGCTTGGAGAGAACGCTGGTGATGGTATTGTTCTAGAAGGAGAAGATGGGGCTGGAGTTTCTAATAATGAAGGTTTTTATGATTTCTTTGAAAAAGAAACAGTATCGCATGGGGGAGATAGTGCTGACAGATTAATCTCAGAGGGGAGTGAAGGTCTTGCTCAAGAAGGCCCATATGAATCGCCTGGTATTCCTCTTGGTGAAGGATTGACTCTTGCTTTGGATAGACACATATCAGATCAACAAGTAGAATCTGATTTTATAGTTTTAAATGCTAGTGGTGCTGCTGGAGATGATGATGGTGCGTATCTTATTAACGAAGACGCTGGTAGTACACTTCGACAAGAAAGTGGAGGGGATAGTACAGATACCGCTGTCGGTGATAAAATTAAAGGTGAAAATGAAGCGTTTTTAGCTGGTGACATTTCCCTAGATGGCACAGATGATACTGGAGCAAATGCTGGGGATCAACCTATTCATGAGGATGGAGTAACCTTTAAAAACACCACAATCCAAACAGCCACTGCCTCCGCTACAATTGTTGCTGGAACAACAGCAGATATTGATATGAATGTTGGGTTCTTAGGAAAGAGTCCTGGCACTTACACAAATGTAGATAGTCTTATTGATGAAGACGTTATTCGTATTCAAGACTCTTACTATTATCAGGACTTTTCTTATGAGTTAAAGATTGGTCAATCTGTAACTAGTTATATTGAAGAACTAAAAAGAGCTGTACACCCAGCTGGGTTCCAACCGTTTGGTAAGGTGACTATTGCTTCTCTCATGTCAGCAACAATACCTACTGCTGGTGCTGGTCGAGTTGATCCTGTAACAGTTACTTATTCACCTATTCTCGCTTCTGCTCTAGAGGAATTATTTGAACTTAAACGTAGTAGAAGAATTAATATTCCAGAACAGTATATTGAAGGTGCATACAATGAACAAATAGTTCAAGAGACAGGCACAGCTGACGGCAATCTTATTCTGGATGGTACGAACTATGGTATTAGTTTAGAGTCAGGAATTAAAGAATCTGGAGTAATAGCTTCGGAAGAACCAGCAGATGCGGGCGACAACATCATGCTGGATTACGATATTGATACGTCTAATGTTCTACTCACAGAAGATGATGATAATATTGTTATGGACAGGTCAGGCTCCTCTAATCAAGACTTGGGTGATAAAATTGATTTAGAGGATGGCGGTTATGCGATAGAACATGTAGATAACGACAACCTTATTACAGATGGTGTTGATGGTAAACTTTTATTAGATGGTTTTCAATTAGATCAGGCTGGAGCAGGGTTTGAAATACTTTTAGAGAATGAAGATGGTTCCCTCTTGTCTGATACTGCTAGTGAAATTATAACAGGTTCAGACCTCGTACTAGATGGAACAGATGAGAATTTTACAACAGGAAGACGGCCGAATGTTGTGTTGGAAGACGGCAATGATGTTGGTGGAGATATACTCACAACAGCATATGAAGTTGATGGCGGTATTTTCCAAGTAGGAGATAGTTTTGCACTAGAGAATTCTCCTGGCTCTCCGATACTGCTTGAGTCTGGTATACAGGGTGGTGGTGTTATAATGAGTGAAAGAGCGGCTGGGGCTCATTCCTCAGATAGAGAAACTAACTTTATTAGAATACTGAAATCTAAAATCTCATTGCCAGAACCAAGACCTGTAACAGAATATGGTTTACCACATCTTGCTTCGCCGTTCTCTACAGCGGTGGGCGTTGGAGCTGTTCAGTTAGAGGATGGATTAAGAAAACGTGGCCCTACCGTAAACGTAGATCGACTCATATATGATGGTGTTACCCCATTCAAAGACGATGAAATTTTATATGTTGGTGAACAAATAGAATTAGAAACTGCTACCAATGTTAATATTGGTGCTGGTTTTTCATTTAAAGACTACACAAAGTTTGTCAATCGTGATTTGTTGTTGGATGGTACAGATGGAAGTTTCTCTAATGCTGGTGATAACCTTCTTGCAGAAGACATTGTTGGTGGTAAATTAAAAACAGAGGATATAGACTTAAATGCAAATCCAATGACAGATTTTATTCAACAGTCTGTTCTATTGGCGGAAACAGCTGATCTTGGATATGGTACGTTCTTACTTCTTGATGGCAGTGACAACACACACAATAGAGTTCTTGACGCTGGTTCTAGGTTGTTGACAGAGGATAGTGAGTTTATTCGAGAAGAAGAAGGTGTATACAAATATCACATTGAAGATGATACTAGAGACATTGGGTTCCTTCTAGAACAAAGTCTAGATGATGGATATCTGGCAGTAGAGTCTCAAACTGTTTACATAACACTTGAGATAGGTATTGATGATGATCAAGGACATCTATTAGAAGAAACTGACGGCGATAAGTTACTAGGTGAAAAAGAAGCTGCTGGAACAAGTTTCTTATTAGAAAAAGGTACTGGCCCTGCGGCTGGTGGTAAGTTGTTGTTAGACTCTGTGCGAATTGCTACAGAGGATAGTTTGAATGAAGGAACCGTGCCAGCTGATAACTTCTTTGACAAGTCTTATTTTAGAGATATAACTATTCCTTCCGAAATATCAACAAGACCATATGGAAAGCTTGTACTGCAAGATGAATATGAACAGTTCCAGATTGTTCTAGATGGAACAGATGGCAGTGGTTCTAATGCTGGTGACAATGTGGTATTGAACCAAACAGATACAGATGGCACAGATGCTGGTGACAGAATAGAGTCAGAGAGATTCTTATATCTTCCTATACAACAATCTGGGTTTATTCTTAATCAAGATGGGACAAAATTTAAGTTTGAGTTGGGTACAGAGTCTAGTTTACTTGGGTCAGCTGAGCCCTTCTTACCGCCAGGTGCTCAGGCAGAGACATTTGACAATACAAATAGAACTACTTTTGATACTACGCTACAAACTTTCGATGTTTTGGTAGGTATTTAATTAAACTGTTATAAATAAAAGAAGAAGATAGGATTAGTAAATGGCATATCAATCAATTGGATTAGGTGCAGCTGCCGATGACGGTACAGGAGATACCCTGAGAATTGGTGCAGACAAAGTTAATGATAACTTTGTTGAAATCTATACCGCATTGGGCACAGGCACC
>MDSW01144930.1_pt1 | contig 10256 bp, 10 predicted proteins | sample 811171 | NCBI WGS metagenome assembly MDSW01 (sample SAMN05326641, study PRJNA326480) | marine metagenome | isolation source: seawater | place: Atlantic Ocean: North West | collected 2012 | reverse complement strand
TTGGGGTGGCCAGGTAATTGTCCCACCAAATAATCGCCAGCTTCCTGAATAATTTTCCAGAGTTTACTTGCGTTTTCTTTGTTCATACAACCTAAAACTTTGTTTTATCTCAACTTGGCATAGTCTGTGGCCTAGTATCCTATAAAATCCTATAACAAAGAACCAAGATCGATAGAAGTTTTTTCATTTATAAGTCGTTGTTAAATTCTTCCGCATCATCTTTTTGACCTTGCATATACTCTTCTGTAGGTAAAATTGTTATTGTGCCCCATTCATCATTATCTCTGTATCTAATTGTAGAAATAGAAATACCATCACCGTGATGATAAATACATCTTCTGTTTTTGAATTCAGCACCCATCTTATTCATAAGATCTGTTTCAGTACATTTAAAACCAGGGTATTTTTTTTTAATAGCCTCTACAACTCTTACAAAATTTGAAGTAGGTTGAATGAGCTTGTCACATGACGCAACTTCACTACAGGGTATGGGTTTTACATCATCAACATTGTAATAAAACCTAAATTGAATTGTATCTACTTTTTTATCTAACCACCAGATTACAGGCTTGTCCACATTAACACCTGCTAAAGTTATTGTGTAATGAGGAATTAATAAACTAGATAAATTTTGATGTACTTTAACTCTATGTTTTTTCCAATTTTTTTTAAATTCTTTCTTAGTCATTCCTAATTTGAAATCTTTTAACTCAACAGTTTGAGAATTAGCTACATTATTGAAAGGGCTACTAAACAAAATAAACACTAGAATTATAAATACTTTTTTCATGATACAAGATTATCAAATCCTAAACTATTCAACCAGCTCAAATTTTTTATATTTTAAAAACTTAACGTTATTAACAACATCTAATGAAAGCCTAATATTTCTATCTTCTTCTAAAGCAATGATTAAGCCTTTTACTTCTTGATTGTCAGTTGCTACATTCTTTTTAATCCACCCCATATACCTTGTTATTTGTCCTACAACCTCATCACTTGCCTGGCCTTTTTTTAATTCAATAACTAATAATTCAGATTTATCTTTTTTAACTGCAAGAATATCTAAAGGACCTGAGCCAGCCCAATTTTGTCCAGGCTTTCCTGTTGATTTATTCGGAACCAAATCATAATTTTCAGACAAAGATATCTCCTCCCAGTTTTTAATCATGAATTTCTCCAACTCTTTTTCTTTGGCATAAGCAGAGGCTTTAGAGGAGATTGTTTTTGTAATAGTTTTTGGTGTCTGATCTATTGGAGTAATTATTTCTTGAATAATATCTCCTGAATCTTGAATACTTAATTGTAATTCTATGGTTTCAGAATCATTTCCCTTACCATCTTTACAATGCACTCCATCTTTATAGCTCACTATTTTTCCAATACCTAAATATGTAAAAGCTGGATCTTTAGTGTCCCATCTTGCAAAAAAATATGGTGTCAACTCGCCACCTAATAATTTCTTAAATGTGGGTTGATTGGAGTGAGATTTAGGCTTTCCATACCAAACTATTTTCTGGGTTTGGTTGTCATAGTAATTATCAAAATCATGACCAGTTTTTCCAGGAACACCAATGTTCATAAATATAATAAGTTTATCTTCAATTCTTACATATCCAGTATCCCAGTCTCCACCAGCTGGTCTTCCTGTGTCAGGTAAACAGATCCATCCAACATCTACTCTTGTATATTTTGATCCTTTTTTAAACATGGTAAAAATTTATCAGAATGAAAACGAAGTGTCTAATTGCTTAAAAAAAGCCATTTGATTTATCTAAATCTGGCCTAGTCTGTGGCATAGTTTTTTGCTTAAATTGATCAGTCTTTAAGCGATTTATTTTTGGTGAAAATTAAAATATCCGCATAACTAGTGTGAAGTCGTGTGAGGTAGTGTGTACCACTAGCCCCTTAAATATAGGAAAACTTGTACGAGACTTGTACGCAGAAACGGGAAATAAATTACTTTCGATCAAAAAAACTTTTCATCTTCTCTATAGGCCTTTTTAAAGGTGCATAGGTGTCTTCAATAAAGTTAATGTGATTAAGTAAGGTATATCTTAAACTTTCGATTTCACTTGTAAGTTTTTCAACTTTATCTTCTAAGTTTTTAATTTTATCGGTTTGGTTTTGTTTATTCTTGTTTTCCATGGTTGGGATTTAATTATTAAATATGGCAATTCAAGAAGTGAGACATTATTGCAAAAAAAAATGAATGGTATTGTCTTTTAATGTTCAACTAAGGGCATATACTAAGACAAATATGTCAAACAAATATCTTATTTTTGGGGCTACAGGATCCATTTATAAAGGACTATTAAAAAAATAGGATAATTCATGAATGAATTCAAAATTAAAGATGGCACTTTTATAAGATATAAAATTGAAGGTGAAGGTCCGCCAATACTATTGCTTCATACAATAAGAAATAATATTGAATATTTTAATAATTTAATACCTCTATTAACTAATCATTTTAAAGTATATTCTGTTGAATTACCTGGTCACGGTCATTCACCTATAAATAAAAATACGAATTATGATCAACAATTTATGACTGATGTAATTTGCGACTTTATTCAAAATCAAAAATTAGATGATTTAAATATAGCTGGAGAATCTATAGGAGCAGTTTTAGCCGCTACTATTGCAAAAAAAATTCCTGAAAGGATTAAAAAAATTTTTTGTTTCAACCCTTATGATTACGATAATAAATTTGCAGAGGGTGTTAGCAGAGGAAATTTAATTTCTAAGTTTTTATTTTTTCATATGAGACTACCTTTTGGGATTGGGTATTTCTTCAGTAAACTAGAATGCATTCCTATATTATGGATTATCATGAGAGGTGGCGTATATAATAAAAAGTCAATTACCTTTAGTTATATTAAAAATTTATGTGAAGTTTTAAGTAAAAAATATTTTACACTTCATGAAAGAAATGTTTTTAACAATTTTAAATCATGGTCAAATCATGCTGAAAATTACAAAGATATTAGCGTTCCTTTGTCACTAATTTACGGAAAATATGATTGGTCTAAAATTAAAGAAAGAGAAAAAACAATGACATCCTTAGGTCTAAATTCGTTTAAAACTTTAAACAATACAGGGCATTTTTCTTTTCATGAGTCTTCAGAGTTAGTTTCTGAAATTATTTTAAATAAATAAAATATAATTTATTGAATTTCTTGTTTAGCTCTTAGAGAAAATAAATACATTTAGAGTTTATAGGCTGTGTGTCAAAGTCGGCGGTATCGTTAAGTATGGATTGGTTAATCTGACAAGATACTTGTCAAAAGAGGAGAAACACATGTCAGCTTAGCTAATATCAAATTAAGCTTCAATCAATCAAATTTTCAATACTGTTTGATAATTCAATATTCTCTATTTTCTCTTTGATAGTATTGATTTTAGTATCATCATAGGAGTAAGCTGCTAAAGTTTTAAATTTCGAAATTATCTGATCTTTTGTAAGAGGGTTTTCAGGTGATCCTTTACGATATTTTTCAGTATGATTAAATTTTTTATTATCATTTGTTGTTAGCTCTATTGAGGCCATATGCCTAAATTCATGTCCCAGTGACTCAATTTTTGGATCAACTTCAGCAGTAATTTTTTTCATAAAATTTAAAATTTCAGGATTAGATATTTTATCTTTACTGAATTGATTGACAAAAAGTTCACCTTCGAGAGCAATTAATGCGAGACCATAATAAATGTTCATTTGTGCAGAGGTAATATTATGGTTTTTATAGTTCCACGCACAGTGAACGTATGTTGGGTGACTAATTTTAGCTTTGATATTTTTAATATTTTTTACAGAAATATTATTTTTTTCCATTATATTTTTAAGACAATCAAGAGCAGTATGAATACTTGTGACTGAGGCATATGGCTTGATACCGGTATTCATACACTCCCATTCTTTGTAAAGATTTCTAGTTGATCTAGTAAAATCATTTTTTCCTGAGAAACTTGATAAGAAACCTCCATAATTTGCTTCAACAATGTTTTGTATTCCAGTAAAATTTTTTGCAGACAACTGAGCGGCTAATACACCTGCTTGGGCGGCCCTACCTGAGTGAAGCCTTTTTACCATAGCACCTTCTTGAGCAGCCATTAAGCCGGCACCTAAAGACCCAGCAATTCCAATTGCATGGACCATCTGATCAGTACTAAAATCCATAAGTTTTCCAGCGGTGATTGCTGCTGCTATAGTCCCATGAGTTCCTTGGGGATGAAAACCCCTAAGCAAAAGCTCTGTACCAGCAGCTGAACCTATGCGTGTTGCCACTTCATAACCTGCAACAACAGAGGTTAAGAATTTTTTACCATTTATATTTCCTATTTTTTCCGCAACATTAATTGAAACGGGAACTATAATTGAATTTGGATGTAATATTGATTCTCTATGAATATCATCAGACTCAAAACCATGACCCGCTGTTGAATTAATTAAAACTGCGTTTAATAAGGTTGTTTTTTTATTCGTACCGATAATACTACATTGATTATCATCTTCTTTATTGGTGACAACTTCTTCTAAAGTTTTAGTCCACTCTAATGTATTGCCATGAATACAACACCCAACACCATCTAAAAAAAGAAGTTTTAAATAATTTAAAATATTTTCTGGAATTTTATTAAATTCTAATTCTGCAGCAAATTTTGCAAGAGATTTTGTTGCTCCATCTTCATTCATATGGCTATATTATTTTCCATATTCCCTCCGCGCTTGCTAGTAATTTATCCTCACATTTTAAATGACCATACATAAAGATTAATGAACGAGTTTTTTTTTTAATTTTAGCAAATCCAATAATTTTATCACCAGCTTTTGATCCTCCAATGAAATTTGTATTTAAACTTATGGTGACTGCTTTTCCTTCAATAACCTGATGTGCAGCAGTTCCCATTCCAGAGTCTAGCATTGACATGATAAAGCCTCCATGAGTTACTCCACCTGCGTTTATATGATAATCTTGAATTTCAGTTTTAAATTCATACTCATCATTAGATATTTTACGAAACTCTAAACCCCCATTGTGTTTCATAAAACCAACTTTACTTATATTCCTAAATTCATTCATATCTATTTTTTAACTTTAAATTTTAATGCTTTTCCATTATTACAATATCTTTTACCCGTTGGTTGTGGGCCGTCATCAAATAAATGCCCGTGATGACTTCCACATTTTCTACAATGATATTCTGTTCTAGCATATCCAATATGATAGTCTGTTTTTGTGTCAAAAGCTTCGGGTTTACTCTCAAAAAAAGATGGCCAGCCACTTCCGCTTTCATATTTTTTTTCAGAGTCAAAAAGTGGGCTATCACACGCCGCGCAATGATATGTTCCTTCTCGTTTTTCATCATTTAAAATACTACTACCAGGACTTTCAGTCCCTTCCTCTCTCATAATATTAAATTGCTCTGGATTTAATATTTTTCTCCAATCCTGAATTTTTTTATTTTGAAATTCTGACATCAGTTTCAAAATAGTTTAATGGTTTCATATTGTAAAATAAATTTTCTCTTTAATTTATCTGATTTTTCATTAAATATGACAATATGAATAATTATGATGTCGTAGTTATTGGTGCTGGCAATGCAGCTTTATCCGCAGCTTTATCTGCAAAAGATAATGGTGCAAAAAAAATATTAGTTTTAGAAAAAGCTTCTAAAAAGGAAAAGGGAGGCAACAGTAGATACACTAATGGGGCATATCGATTTGCATATAACGGATTTTCAGATTTAAAAAAAATAATTCCGAATCTTAAAAACTCTAATAGTGTTGATTATGGAAAATATACAGTTAATGATTTTTTAAAGGACATGCAGAAGGTTACAGACGGAAAAACAGATAAACAATTGTCTAAAATTTTGAGTTCAAAAAGTTTTGAAACAGTGCGCTGGTTGAGTAAAAAAGGTTTAAAATTTACACCCATTGAGGGACGGCAGTCTTTTAAGGTTGATGGTGTAATGAAATATTGGGGAGGATTAACTTTAGAAGTTAATGGACAAGGTGAGAAACTGATAGACTCGATGGTAAAAATTATAAAAAAAAATGGAATTAAAATACAGTATGACTCAGCAGCGACTGACTTAATTTACGAAGATAATATTGTTAAAGGTGTTGAGATTTTATACAAAAACAAACCATTAAAGATTTTTGCAAACTCAGTTGTTTTGGCTTGTGGTGGTTTTGAATCTAGTCCAGAAATGAGAACAAGATATTTAGGACCCGGTTGGGAAATGGCTAAAGTAAGAGGAACAAAACATAATACAGGCGACGGGTTAACTATGGCACTCAAGATAGGAGCATCGCCATATGGTAATTGGTCAGGATGTCATGCAGTCTTTCATGATATGAATGGACCTGAATTTAGTGATTTAAAAATAAGTAACAAATATAGAAAAATTAGTTACCCATGGGGAATAGTTATTAATGCCGATGGCGAAAGATTTGTTGATGAGGGTGAAGATTTCAGAAACTATACTTATGCAAAGTTTGGTCGTGAAGTTATCAAACAACCCAATCAAATAGGTTGGCAGATATTTGATCATAAAGTTCGCCACATGCTCTATCCTGAATATGATGTGAAATCTGCAACAATGGTCAAAGCTAAAACTTTAGAGGAGTTAGTTAAAAAACTATCTGGAGTCAATAGTTCTAAAGCATTAAAGACAATTAATGAGTTTAATGATTCTGTAAGAGACGATATAAAATACGATCCTACAATTAAAGATGGAAAATGCACTGAAGGTTTAAAAGTAAATAAAACAAATTGGGCAAATAAAATTGATCAAGCGCCATTTTATGCTTATGGGGTAACATGTGGAATCACATTTACGTTTGGTGGATTAAGAGTTGATAAAAATTGTCAGGTTTTAAATAAAGTAATGAAGCCAATTAAAGGTCTGTATGCTGCAGGAGAAATGGTTGGTGGAATATTTTATTTTAATTATCCTGGAGGAAGTGGTCTTACATCTGGAGCAGTCTTTGGTAAAATTGCTGGCCACTCTGCTGCTTTAAATTAAAAGGGACATTTTATATTTAATTTTGCGCTTAGTGCTTTAAGATCATTTGCTACTTCATATGGAATCACTATTCCTCTTTTTAAGTTTTTTTGTTCTGCTCTAAATTCAGGTTCACCAGGGTGTAAAATTTCATTAAAATTTTTTGCTTTTTTTAATTTTTTAACTTTTCTAATTCCAAGTTCTATCTTTTTGAGAAAACTTTTTTTATTTTGAAACAAATCAGCTTTTAAACATATTATTAAATGTCCAACATTTGCAGGACCTGAAAAATCATTTCCAAATTGATTTTTAACGTTTCCACTATGAAAACCTCCTGTGAATATTCCCGCAATAATATCCATCATCCATGAAATACCTGCTCCTTTCATACCACCAAAAGGCAACATTATTCCTTCGAATGCTTTAGCACCGTCATTTGTAGGTTTTCCATATTTATCTAAAGCAAGACCGTATGGTATTTTTTTTCCACTTTTAGCCGCAAATTTTAATTTTCCACGAGCAACAGCTGAACAGGCCATGTCTAATATAAATGGTTTATTTTTGTTTGCTGTTGGTGCCCCAAAAGCAAATGGAGCGGTGCCGAAATGTGCGGCCATGGCTCCATGAGGTGGTAAAGCAGGTGAAGATGAAGTGAACATCCAGGCAATACAATTATTTTTCGCAGCAATTTCTAAGTAATTAGCCGCCATTCCAAAATGATTACTATTATAAATACCAGCTATTGCTACCCCGTTCTTTTTAGCTATTTGAACACACTTTTTCATAGCAAGCGTTGATGTAACAAAGCCCAAAGAGTTGTCCCCATCGATGTGAAGTATATTTTTTGATACTTTTTTAAATTTTATTTTTGGCCTTGGATTAGCAACTTTTTTTTCAATACGTTTACAATATATTGGAACTCTAACAACACCATGAGACCATATCCCACGAATATCTGCCCTCACGAGCCCTTTAGAAATTATAGAAGCATATTTTTTTGGCACATTGTACTTTTCATAAATACGACAGATAAATTTTTCGAGTAAATTATGTTTAATATTAATATTTTTTTTATTCATTTAAACTATGTTTTATCTGTATCATTTTTTAAGAATATTACATATTATATAAGGGGAATTTATTAATGAAAAATCTTAAATTTTTAGTTCTAGAAGGTGATGGAATAGGTCCCGAAATAACAAAAGCATCGACTGACGTTTTGAAAGCAGCTCTTGATAAGTTCAATATGAGTGTGGAACTTATTTATGAAGAAATTGGTTTTGTTTCTTTAAAAAAACATAAAACAACTTTTAGAAAAGAAATTTTAAAGATCGGAGAAAAATGTGATGGTATTATTCTTGGAACCTGTTCTCATAATGATTACCCCCCTACTAATGAAGGAGGATTAAATCCTTCAGGAGTTATTAGAAAATATTATGATTTGTATGCTAACGTAAGACCAGCAAAAAATAGACTTGGCAAATCAACCAAATTTCCGATGGGAATTGATTGTATTGTAATGAGAGAAAATACTGAGGGATTCTATTCGGATAGGAATATGTATCAAGGTGTTGGAGAATTAATGCCAACTAAAGATTGTGCAATATCAATTAGAAATATTACGAGAAAAGGATCAACACGAATTGCAGAAATTGGTTTTAAGTATGCGCAAGAGCGAAGAAAAAAACTTGTAGCTATTCATAAGGCAAATGTTCTTAGGTTTAGTGATGGACTGTTTTTAGAGTGTGCAAGAGAAGTATCAAAAAAATATCCTGATGTTGAGTATAAAGAACAAATCGTTGACTCTATGTCTGCCTTAATAATTAGGGATCCATCAATATTTGATGTAATCCTTGCAACGAATTTATTTGGAGATAATTTATCTGATGCAGCTTCAGAGATTGCTGGTGGGCTTGGTCTAGCAGAGTCAATTAATGCTGGAGATGATTATTGTATTGCACAAGCACAGCATGGATCAGCACCAGATATTGCTGGAAAAAATATTGCTAATCCAGTTTCACTTATAGGATCAACGGCAATGCTATTGGATTGGTTAGGTAAAAAAAATAATGAGGAAAAATTAAAAAAAATATCAATAATGATTGAAAATGCGATAGATAAGACTGTAATTAACAAAGATACTAGAACTCCAGACATAGGGGGAAAGCTGTCTACCAAAGAATTTACAAAAAAATTAATTGAAAATCTTGTTAGCTAAAATATTATATAAATATGAAAATTCTAAAAAAACCAATAATAGAAAATTGCGTTTGGAAAGTTTCCGATTTCAAAGACGAAAATGAGTGGACTTATCATTTTTCTGAAGATGAGATATTGGAATTGGAAAATTCAGCAAATCAGATAATTAATAAAAATTTAGCGCCAACTAACTTTTCAATAAAAGATTTTGAATTAAATAAATTGGAAAAAGTTTTATCAGACCAATTGGATATTCTTCAAAAGGGAAGAGGTTTTATAAGGTTGAGAGGGTTACAACCAAAAAAATATGATGAATTAACTCTGCAAACCATTTATTGGGGGATTTGCTCACATTTTGGATCAGGTATTCCTCAAAATTCTAAGGGTGAATTAATGAGCGGCGTTAAAGATTATGGAGATAAACTTAAAAGTGACAACCCTTATCGCGAGGGGATAAGATTACACAGAACGACAGCTAAAATTGACGCTCATACAGATAGTTGTGATCATGTTGCATTATTATGTGTTCAGAGAGCCAAAGAAGGTGGAGAGAGTGGTGTAATCAGTGCACTTGCTCTTTATAACGAAATCTTAAAAAATAAACCCCAGTATTTAGAGACCCTTTGTAGAGGTTTCTTTATTGATTTAATTGGTAAAGGAAAAACAGAAAAAGAGCTAAGCTCTCATCCAATACCTGTGTTTAGTTATTATGGTGGTAAAATGTGTTCAAGATTTAATAAAGTCCAAATTGAACTAGGTGCAGAAAAACATTCTGGTGGTTTAGATAATTTAAGTCAAGAAGCAATTGATTATGTCCAACATCTAACCGAAAAGGATGAGTTTCATTTAAAGATGATGTTAGAAGAAGGAGATATTCAAATTTTAAATAATAGAGTTACCTATCACACTCGAACAAAGATTGTAGATCATGAGTGTCCCACGAAAAAAAGATTGCTTTACAGAGTTTGGTTAAATGCTCCAGAGCCTAGACCAATGGACCCAAATTTTGCAAACCAATTAAATACGGGTCAACGTGGCGGTGT
>MDSW01017160.1_pt1 | contig 10256 bp, 7 predicted proteins | sample 811171 | NCBI WGS metagenome assembly MDSW01 (sample SAMN05326641, study PRJNA326480) | marine metagenome | isolation source: seawater | place: Atlantic Ocean: North West | collected 2012 | reverse complement strand
TGCGGTTAATCAGCCTGATGCATTTAAAGCATTAGTTGATAAAGCTCAATCTGCTAGATAATTTAAATTAATAAAATATAATAGACTGTAATGGCTTTGCATGAAGACAAAAACAATATACTGAATAAGATTAAGAGTACTGACTCTGGTGAAGATTTAGAAAAAATCAGGCTTTACTATTTAGGTAAAAAAGGCCTAATACCTGAAGCATTAAAGGGCTTGGGATCCTTATCAATTGAAGAAAAAAAATCTAAAGGACAAGAATTAAATTTAACAAAAAAATTTATTGAAGATGCAGTAAAAGATCAAAAAATAATAATTGAAAATAAAGAAATTGAAAAAAAACTAAATTCAGAATCTATTGATGTTACTTTACCTCCTAACATAATTGAACACGGAAAGATTCATCCTATAAGTCAAACAATTTTTAGCATTATAGAAATCTTTGGCAATCTTAATTATTCAGTTAAAACAGGACCAGATATTGAAACTGATTTTAATAATTTTACAGCATTAAATATTCCTGAACATCATCCAGCTAGAGAAATGCAAGATACATTTTATGTTAAAGGAGAAGATAATAATGTCCTTAGAACGCATACCAGTCCAGTACAAGTTAGAACTATGTTAACTACAAAACCACCGATTAAAATTATTGTTCCTGGAAGAACTTATAGAAGTGACTCAGACGCAACACATGCTCCAATGTTTCATCAAGTAGAGGGATTAGTTGTAGACGAAAGTTCTACTATGGTAGATTTAAAATCAACTTTAGTTTCTTTTTTAGAGGAATTCTTTGAGGTCAAAAACTTACAGTACCGCTTTCGTCCAAGTTACTTTCCGTTTACTGAACCAAGCGCTGAAATGGATGTTGCATATACTAAAGTAAATAATAAAATTAAAATAGGAGAGGGCAATAATTGGTTGGAAATTTTAGGTTGTGGCATGGTAAATCCAATTGTTCTTGAAAATTGTAAAATTGACTCAAAAAAATATCAAGGTTTTGCTTTTGGCATGGGTATTGAAAGACTATCTATGCTTAAATATGGTATTAGTGACTTAAGAAGTTTTTTTGATCCAAATTATAGGTGGTTAGATCACTATGGTTTTAGTATTTTAGATAGTCAAACAAGATCAGGTTTATAAATGAAGTTTACATTAGATTGGTTAAAAGATCATCTGGACACATCAAAGGAATTAAAAACTATTACAGACACACTTACTAATATTGGTTTAGAGATAGAAAGTGTAGAAGATAAGTCTGAGGATTTTAAAAACTTTACCGTTGCTAAAGTGCTAAAAGCTGAGAAACACCCCGATGCAGATAAACTTAAGGTTTGTCAAGTTAAGACAATAAATGGAGATTTTCAAGTAGTTTGTGGCGCATCAAATGCTAGAGAGGGAATGCTGGGAATTTTTGCTCCAGAAAATAGCTATATTCCTGGAACAGATTTACACTTAAAAAAAACCAAAATTAGAGGTGTTGAGTCATGCGGTATGCTTGTATCAGAGAGAGAAATGGGAATTTCAGATGAGCATGATGGAATTATAGAAATAAAAGATGATTATAAAATTGGCGATCAATTTAGTAAAATATTTAAATTAGATGAGCCTATAATTGAAATAAACATAACACCAAATAGATCTGATTGTTTATCAGTTAGAGGTATTGCAAGAGATTTAGCCGCAGCAGGTTTAGGCAAGTTAAAAGAACTCAAGTTTAAAAAAATAAAAGACTCTTTTAAGAGTCCAATAAAGTGGAAAAAAGAATTTAAAGAAAATAAAATATGTCCTGGTGTTTCAGGGCGATACTTTAAAAATGTTCAAAATACTGAAAGCCCAAAGTGGCTTCAACAACGACTAACATCTATAGGATTAAGACCAATATCAGCTCTAGTTGATATAACAAACTATGTTACTTTTGATCTCGGCCGTCCTCTTCATGTCTATGATGCTGATAAGATATCAGGCAATTTAACTATGAGGCTAGCTAATAACAAAGAAGAATGCATGGCTTTAAATGAAGTTAATTATAAATGTGATGAGGAAATGATTGTTATCTCAGATGATGAAAAAAAACTTCACGGTATTGGCGGTGTTATGGGAGGATTAAACAGTGGATGTAGCATGGAGACAAAAAATGTGTTTTTAGAAGTTGCTCTATTTGATCCAATTTCTGTTACAAAAACTGGAAGAAAACTAAACCTACAAAGTGATGCAAGATATCGCTTTGAAAGAGGTGTAGACACTGACTCTGTTTATTGGGGTGTAGATGCAGCAAGTGAATTGATAAGTGAATTATGTGGTGGAGAAGCAAGCGAATACGTATCTTCAGAAATACATATTGATAAAAGAGAAATAATTTCTTTTGACACAAATATGGTAAAAAAATTTGGAGGAATTGATATTGAAATTGAAAATCAATGTAAAATTCTTAAATCTTTAGGCTTTAGTATTAAAGAATCAAACTCTAAACTTGAAATTAAAATTCCTACTTTTAGACCTGATATTGTTGGGCAGGCTGATATTGTGGAAGAAATAATAAGAATATATGGCTTTGATAAAATACCCCTTCAAAATATAAATTATGAAGAAGAAAAAAAACAAGTATTAGATAATTCAATTAAAACATTTCATAAAATAAAAAGAATTATTGCATCAAAAGGTTATTACGAAGTTGTTACTTGGTCATTTATGGATGAGCTTAAAGCCCAAATTATATCTAATGAACTAATACAATTAAAAAATCCTATTAGTAGTGATTTAAATACTATGCGACCTTCTACAATTCCAAATTTATTAGAAGCAGTTAATCAAAATAAAGCTCGTATGTATTCAAGTGCAAAAATATTTGAAGTTGGTCCAAATTTTTCTAAATCACATTCTGAGTTACAAGAAAATGTTGCTACATCAATCTCTTATGGTTTAATTGATGAAGCAAATTGGTTATCAAATAAAAAAAATAATGATTTTTATTCAATTAAGGCTGACCTTTTTTCAATTTTAACTAGTTTAAATGTACCTACTGAAAACTTATTGTATGAAAAAATAGATGGAAAAATCTACCATCCTGGAAAGTCCTCATCATTAAGATTAGGTAAAAATAAAATAGCTAATTTTGGAGAAATTCATCCAATTTTAATAAAAAATATGGGTATAAATTTTAAAGTATTTGGTTTTGAAATTTTTATAGAAAATATATCACAATTTCAGGATAGTAAATCTTCGTCAAGAGGTGCATTTGTAAATAATCCATATCAAATGGTTGAAAGAGACTTTGCATTTCTATTTCCAAAAGAAATTAAAGCAAATGAAATAATAAAAAAAGTTAAAAAGATTAATAGAGATTTGATTCAAAAAGTTACTATTTTTGATTTATACGAAGGAGATAAATTACCTGATAATAAAAAAAGTATAGCATTTAGGGTTTTAATGCAACCTAAAGATAAGACTTTTAGCGATCAGGAAATTGACAACTTATCTAGAGAAATAATCGATTTAATATCAAGTTCATTTGAAGCTTCTATTAGAAATTAATGACAGAACTTAGTTCTATAAGAAATTTTTCCATTGTTGCACATATAGATCATGGAAAATCTACCTTAGCTGATAGACTGATACAGTTTTGTGGAGGTCTAACAGATAGAGAAATGAAAGATCAAGTTTTAGACTCTATGGAATTAGAAAGAGAGAGAGGCATTACAATTAAAGCTCAAACAGTAAGACTTTCTTATAAATCTAAAGATGGAAAGGCTTATATTCTTAATATTATGGATACTCCTGGTCATGTTGATTTTTCTTATGAAGTCTCTAGGTCTTTAGCAGCATGTGAGGGATCTCTTTTGATTGTTGACTCAACACAAGGTGTTGAAGCACAAACATTAGCTAATGCTTATCAAGCAATTAATAATGATCATGAGATTTTACCAGTTCTAAATAAAATAGATCTACCTTCTTCAGAGCCAGAAAAAATTAATTCTCAAATTGAAGATGTTTTAGGTATTGAAACTGACAACGCTTCTCTTGTTTCTGCAAAAACTGGTCAAGGAATAGAGGATTTATTGAATAAAATAATAACATTACTTCCATCACCATCTGGTCACATTGATAAAGAATTAAAATGCATGTTAGTTGATAGTTGGTACGACAGTTATTTGGGAGTCGTGGTTCTTGTAAGAGTTGTTAATGGAAAATTAAAAAAAGGACAAAAGATCAGATTTATGGCTACTGGTGCAACTTACACTATAGATAGAGTTGGAATATTTTCACCTAAAGCAATTGAAATTGAGTCACTAGGTCCTGGGGAAATTGGTTTTATTAATTCAGGCATTAAAAGTGTATCTGATTGTAAAGTAGGTGACACAATAACGGATGATAAAAATCCAACTGATGAAGTATTGCCAGGCTTCAAGCCTTCACAACCAGTTGTTTTTTGTGGAATGTTTCCTGTTGACTCAGATGATTATGAACACATGCGAGATAGTATGGCTAAATTAGCATTAAATGATTCTAGTTTTTCTTATGAACCAGAAGTTAGCCCGGCTTTAGGATATGGTTTTCGATGTGGTTTTTTAGGCTTACTGCATTTAGAAATAATTCGAGATCGTTTTGAAAGAGAATTTAATTTAGAACTAGTAACTACTGCACCTTCTGTAGTTTATAAAATTTTAATGAAAGATGGATCTACTATAGATTTACATAATCCAACAGATATGCCAGATCCTGTAAAATTAGAAAACATTTCTGAACCATGGATTAAAGCAACTATTATTGTACCAGAAGAGTTTCTCGGAGCAGTTTTGGAATTATGTACATCAAAAAGAGGCATACAAATAAATATGAGTTATGCTGGAAATAGGCCTTTAGTAGAATATAAACTGCCATTAAATGAAGTTGTTTTTGATTTTTACGATCGGCTTAAATCAATAACAAAAGGTTACGCAAGCTTTGATTATGAAATTACAGGTTATGAAGTTAATAATTTAGTAAAAGTTGGAATTTTAATAAATGGTGATCCTGTAGATGCACTTTCATTAATAGTTCACAAAGATAGGTCCGAACAAAGAGGTAGGGCCTTATGTGAAAGACTTAAAGATTTAATACCAAGACAACAATTCAAAGTCGCAATCCAAGCAGCTATAGGAGGCAAGATTATAGCCAGAGAGACAGTTGCGTCATTTAGAAAAGATGTCACACAAAAATTATATGGAGGTGATGTAACTAGAAAAAATAAACTTCTTGATAAACAAAAAAAAGGTAAAAAAAGAATGAGGCAATTTGGAAAAGTTGATATTCCTCAAAATACTTTCTTAAATGCTCTTAAAATGAAAGAATAATGATCAACACTATTTTTTTTAACTTAATAAGAAGGTTAAAACTTTTCTTAACAAATAAAACAAATAATGAGTTTCTTTGTAAATTATATATTGAGCAAATACACAAAAAAATTAAAGAAAAAAAAATAAATCAATATGCTTTAGATGGATTCAAAGTTTATTCACAGAATGAAGAGGACGGAATAATTGAAGCAATTTTTAATGATATTGGTATAAAAAATAAAGTATTTTGTGAAATAGGAATTGGAAACTGTATTGAAAATAATACACATTATTTATTACTAAAAGATTGGAAAGGAACATGGATTGACTCAAGATCAAAATATATAAAAAAACTAAAAAGTAAAATTAGTCCTGACCAAAAAAAATTAGATTTAAAAATAAGTAAAATTACAAAAGAAAATATCAATTTCATAATTGAGAATAAAAATTTTTTTAATAAGAAATATCCAAAAGAAATTGATTTTTTTAGTATTGATATTGATTCATATGATCTAGATTGTTTAATTGCACTAAAAATAACAAGCCCGAGGTGTATTTGCATAGAATACAATGCTAAATTTAAAGAAAATATAGAACTTGAGATAAGCAAAATAAAGGATTTTCATTGGAAATATGATGATTATTTTGGATCATCTTTATATAAAATTAATAAGGTTCTTATAAAAAAAGGATATAAATTAGTAGCTACAAATATAACCGGATCTAACGCTTTTTTTGTCAGAAAGGATTTAATAAATAAATGTAAAACAAAAAAACAAAACTTAAAGCAATTATATTCACCTGCAAATTTTGAATTATTTAATTATAATGTTGCTCATGCACCATCAAATAAATATCTTATTGATAAATTGAATGAGTAAAAAAAATTTACTAATAGTTACAGATTTTTATAAGCCACATATTAGTGGTATTGTTACATACATAGATCAGATGATTTTTACAAAAAAACTCAGAGATTATCAAATAACTATTTTAACAACTAAACATCAAAAAAATCTTAAGAATAAAGAAACTTTTAAAAATATCAAAATAATAAGATGTAAGCCAACCTTTAGAATATCCAGAGGATTTTATAGTTTAGATTTAATTAAAACTTATTTAAAAATTTATAAAGATTATAATTTTATAAATATCCATTTACCTATAGTTGAAATATTTCCACTAATTATTTTTCTTAAAAAGAAAAATATTATAATAAATTATCACTGTTTACCTGAATTTAATATTTTTGCTAAAATTTTCAAAATATATTTTTATTTTTTTGGTTTTTTGGCAGTAAAATTTGCAAAAAAAAATATAGTGTTATCTAAAGATTATTTTGAAAATATTTTCTTACATAAGAGTACTATAAAAAATTTAATCGAAATTCCTCCTTACATTGATAAACATAATAAAATTAATAAAAATGTATTTAAAAAAGATACTATTAGAATTGGATTCTTAGGAAGAATTAGTAATGAAAAAGGAATAGAAAATCTGATTAAATTGAGTAATTTAATGAGAAAGACATCTCTTAAACATGAGCTATTTATTGCAGGAAATATCAAGGATATAAGGTTCAAATCATATATTAAAAATATTTTAAATGCTGCAAAAAATAATTCAAATATTAAATTTTTAAATCAATTATCAGATAAAGAAAAAACAAATTTCTTTAAATCAATAGACGTATTGGTCTTACCAAGTACAAATTCACTAGAAGCATTTGGTATAGTTCAATTAGAAGCTATGAGTTATGGTGTTCCAGTAATTTCAACTGATATTTATGGCGTTAGAACTATTATTAGGAATACAGCCAACGGATATCTCTTTAAAAAAAAGGATATCAATGACATGTATTTAAAACTTTTACTTTTAAGAATAAATAAAAATGATCCTTTAATTATAAAAAAAAGTTTGTTTAAACATTATAATAAATCAAAGTTTGAAAAAAAAATATCAAAATTATTTTAATTTTTTTAAATAATTATTGAATAAATAATTCAAAAATAAAATAAATGTTATTAGCCATGCAAGATATGCATAACGACTATCGGGATGAGTTATTAATAATACAAAATGTTGAGATAAAATAATCAAAAAAAATAAATACATTAGTGGGTCTTTTTTAAATTTAATAAAACAATAAATAACAAAAATTAAAATTATTATTCTATGAAAATTATAAATTGGATTCCATTTTAATAATTGTAGGATAAATAAATTTTCATCTAAATTACTAATATTTAAATCTTGATAAGTAGAGTCAAAAATAAAATGTAAATTTGATTGGGTAAATAAAGAAATTTGACCACCAAAATAAAAATTATGAACTAAACCAGAAAAAATAAATAAATATCCTGCAAGAGAAGTAATTAGATAAAATTTTCTTAAAGATAATAAATTAAAAAATAAATAAAATACTATTAATGATGTAGTTGGAAAGAAATTTGGTCTACAGAAAGAAGCAAATGCTAAAATTAGAGTTATAAAAAACAATTGATAAAAATTAGTATTAAAAAAGAAATCTTTTTCAGATAATTTAGATAAACTATATATTATAATTGTAATTGATAATGTTTCTGCATGATTTCTCATAATTTGGTGCACATAATTAAAATGACCAAATCCAATATTTTCAAAAATAGGTATAAATAAAAAAGATATGGTTGCTATTAATGCTATTTTTTGAGAAATTAAATTTCTAAGAAGGTTATAAATAAAAATTGGCAGTAACATTCCAGCAATCAAATAAGTATAACTTGTATCTCCATTGAATATTTTTCCTAAGGCAATAAAATATCTTAAACCAGGCATAAAGTAATAAACATCCTCACCACCCCTAAGAACATTTATAATATTCAAGTTATAAAAATTTTTAATTATTTCAAATCCTTGATATTCATGAAATAAACCATCAGCTCCACCTCTGAAGTATCTTAATCCAAAAAGTAAATTCTGATCTTTAATTATTATAATCAAAATAGTTGAAATTAAAGAGAGTAAAAAAACTAAAAAATATGTTTTGTTAAAATTTTTAAAATTAAAAAAAACTATATAAAAAATAAATATAAATAAAATATTACTAAATATTGATAAAAAACTAAAAATTTTTTTAGAATAATTTTCATATAATTTAATGCTTAATTGGTCGTCTGTATTTATTGAGTACCCAACTAAATTAAATGAGCTAAAGTTATTATCGAGTTTTATACATTCAGTTTTTAATTTATTAAATCCTTTTTTTTCAGAATCTAAATCATCATTTATTGAGTTAAACTTGTAATAAATATTACCTTTGCCACATATTTTAGAATTTTTATAACTATTAGGTATTTCGTAAAAAACATAATAAGGTATATTTCTTCTAAATTCTTTATCAAAAGCTAAATTATAATTTAAAGTATTAATTTGAGCTAATCTTAACTCTTCTCTATTTTTAAAATCTATTTTGTTTACGCTTCTAGTGTAAATATTTTTAAAAAAATAATTTTCAGTAGAGAATGCAAAATCATTCTCTATAAATTTATTTTTGTTAAAATTTTCCTTAGAAGAAAATATTTGCCCCGTATATGACTTTAGAGCTCTATCTATGTCGAATTTTTCTAAATAATCTATTCTTATTTTATCAATAATCTCTTCAGGCAAAAAATTAGAAATTGTTTTAATATCTTTTTCTGAAAAAAAAGTTGAATGTGCTTCGTTTATATCTTTTTGAAAAAAAACATATTTAAAAGAAATGAGAATTGGAATAAATAATATAAAATATATTTTTTTTCTCTCAAAATTTCTAATTTTACTAAATAAAATAAAAAAAATACCTATAATTATAAAACTTAAATCAATTAAATTGTTAACTGGAATTCCAATTATTAATATTAATGATAAAAAGAATAAAAACTTAATGTTAAAACTTTTATACATCAAATTATGAAAACTATTGAAATTCTAAATCTATTAAGAATTAAGGATTGGCTGAAAAATATAATCATTTTTTTTCCTATAGTTTTTTCCGGATTATTATCAGAATATTCAAATTATACTCATTTATTAATTGGTTTTATTTTTTTTTCTATAGTTTCTTCAATAATTTACATAATTAATGATATTCTTGATATAGAAGTAGATAGATTACACCCTACAAAAAAATTTTCTAAACCACTTGCATCGGGAACTATAAAATTAAATTTTGCTTATTTGGTTTTAATTTTTCTATCAATAGTTTCTTTTTCATCATTAATATTTTTGCCAAGTATTATCTATAATTTAATTTTATATTTATTACTTAGTTTAGCTTATAATTTTTATTTTAAAAGAATACCAATTATTGAACTAATTATTCTCTCATTAGGCTATGTGATTAGAATTGATGCTGGATCAACTCTTATCAAGGTAGAAAGTTCAATCTCTATGATTGTTGCAACCTTTTTTTTAGCCATGTTTTTTTTAACGATTAAAAGACTTAGTGAGTTAAATCAACCTGAAATAAGTCTTACAAATTTAACTAGAGATGTTTTAAAATTTTATAAAAAAATATATTTGAAGTTTGCATCTTTAATTTGTGGTTTAATTTTAATTTTGATTTTAATTTTGTATGCAATTCATAATAATATGAATCTATTAATATCTATATTTATAATTTCAGTTTTTTTATTTAGATATTACTATCTAGCAAGAAATAATACATCAGGAGAAAATCCTATAAATTTCATTTTTAAATATAAGTCACTACTTTTTTTATCAATTTTATCTTTATTTTTTATATTAATATTTTATTTTTAATTAATATTTAAATTTTAATAATAACTTTTTTTATTTTTTTTAGAAAATATAAATGATATGTATGGCGGAGAGAGAGGGATTCGAACCCTCGAAAGTATTGCTACTTTACACGCTTTCCAAGCGTGCTGATTAAACCACTCTCACATCTCTCCATAG